>OGRC01000139.1_pt1 | contig 63729 bp, 46 predicted proteins | sample 1553431 | NCBI WGS metagenome assembly OGRC01 (sample SAMEA2580064, study PRJEB22360) | human gut metagenome | biome: human gut; feature: human-associated habitat; material: faeces | place: Denmark | collected 2008/2010
TGAATTCCGTAAGCGAATAATTTTTTATTGTATCTTTGCGCCTAATTATGAGACGCATTCTACTGACATATATACTTCTATTCGTATTGGGATTGCTGGCAGCACAGGCACAGCGGCCACTCAATACATTGGATAATCGTGACCGCTATGGGAATCAGGTTGACCCGTCAACACAACCAGATAGCCTGGATACCAGCACTGACGTTCAAAGTATTCCGCCTAAACTCTATATGTGGCAATTAAGCGAGACTCTGGGTAACCGGACCATCGTTCCTGCCGACACTCTTTCCTTGAATTTCCAGAATACAAACCTGGTAGACGGTATGACGGGACAATATAATTTCCTGGGTAACCTCGGCTCTCCCCGTCTTTCACGTATATTCTTTGATCGTGAAAGCACCGAACCGACTATTTTTATGACGCCATTCTCCAGTTTCTTTGTTCGTCCCGATCAGGTATTCTTCACCAACAGTAATGTTCCTTATACAAATCTGACTTATTATAAAGCTGGTAATAAGGTAAACGGTGAAGAGCGATTCAAATCTTATTTTTCTGTCAATGTAAACAAACGGTTGGCATTTGGCTTCAATTTCGATTACCTGTACGGACGTGGATACTACTCCAATCAGTCTACTTCGCACTTCAATGCCGGCATATTCGGAAGTTATATTGGCGAACGCTACCAACTGCAAGCTGTCTACAACAACTTCTTCATGAAGATGAATGAAAACGGCGGTATAGCTAATGACGGTTACATTACCCGCCCCGATACAATGGCTGACGGTAAGAAAGAATACGAATCCACCACTATTCCTGTGAAGCTGGAGCAAACTTCCAACCGTAACAAAGACTTCTATATTTACCTTACGCAACGCTATCGGTTAGGATTCAAGCGGAGAGTATTGAAAGAAGTAGCCCAAAACAATAGCGTTAAACAGAACTTTGCTCCCACGGCAGCATCTACTGCCATGATTCCCGACACTGCCATTACAGACAGTTTAGGTATGGATCGTTTAGGTGCTGACAGTTTAGGCACCGACAGTCTTTCAGCAGAAAGGCTTGCAATGAAAAAAAGCCTGAGTCTGGATAGCCTTAACAACGCCACCGCCTTGGCAGAAGATACCAATTATGTTGAAGAATTCGTCCCTGTCACAAGTTTCATTCATACTTTTAAAGTGGAGCGCTCACGCCATCGTTTCCAATCATACAGCGAACCGGAGGGTATGTATGAAAACACTTACTTCAACAAAAACGGAAGTGTCAGTCGGGACTCCACCACAGCATTCAGCATAAAGAACATCTTTGGCATAGCCCTGTTGGAAGGTTTCAACAAATATGCTAAAGCAGGATTAACCGCTTATATCTCTCATAAGTTCAGCCGTTATGACCTGATGAATGCAGATTCCATGACGGTAGACCGCTTCACAGAACAAGAAATATTTGTAGGCGGTGAACTTGCCAAACGACAAGGTAAAGTCCTTCACTATTCCATAGATGGTGAAATAGGTATTATGGACAAAGCGCTGGGGCAATTCCGTGTACATGGTAATATGGATTTGAATTTCCGATTGGGAAAAGATACAGTAAACCTTATCGCACGAGGTTTTGTGACGAATACACTCCCATCTTTCTATATGCGGCATTATCACTCCAATCATTTCTTCTGGGACAATGATAATATGGAGAAAGAATTCCGTACCCGTGTAGAAGGCGAATTAAACATTGACCGCTGGGGTACTAATCTTCGTGCCGGTGTAGAAAACGTCAAGAACTATACTTATTTCAACCAGAAAGCTGTACCCGAGCAGTATAGCGGTAATATACAAATACTTTCAGCAACTCTGAAACAGAACTTCCGTGCAGGTATTTTCCATTTGGATAACGAAGTAACCTGGCAAAAGTCAAGCAATGAAACAATTCTCCCATTGCCACAACTTTCACTATACTCCAATTTATACATCCTGACCAAGTTAGCGAAGAAAGTTCTTACGGTGCAATTGGGAGCCGATGTGCGCTATTTCACCAAATATAATGCACCGGCCTATACGCCTGCCGTTCAGCAATTCCACCTGCAACCGGAAAACGATCAGGTAGAGATAGGTGGTTATCCTATAGTGAACATTTATGCAAACCTGCAACTGAAGCGTACACGGCTATTCGCTATGTACTCTCACGTAAATCAAGGCATGGGTACACGTAACTCTTTCCTCGTACCGCATTACCCCATCAACCCGAGTCTGCTAAAGATAGGTGTTTCATGGAACTTCTACGATTAAAACTCTTTCCACATGAGAATCCCGAAAGCCAGAATACTGAAATACGCAGCTATGGGTATAATAGCCGCTTTCATTGCTACCTTCTTTTTAAAGAAGGAGAAGCAACAAGGGCATCCGCGTGACTATGCAGAAATCGCAGCCGAGAAAATAATCCGCGCTGCCACAGAATATAACTCCATCAGCTTCTATGTTGACGGAGATACCTTATCGGGCTTTCATTATGAACTGATAGAAGCGTTTGCCCGTGACCATGGCTGGAAGGCTGCCATCACTCCCGAAATGAGTTTTGACAAACGGCTGGAAGGACTTGCAACAGGCGAGTTCGATGTTATCGCTTATGGTATTCTAGCCACCAGTGAACTGAAAGACTCTTTGTTCCTTACTACTCCGATTGTACTTAATAAACAGGTTCTCGTACAACGCAAAGCCACATCTCCCACTGACTCTTTATTCGTTAAAAGTCAGTTAGACTTGGCAGGCAAAACCCTGCACGTAGTGAAAGGATCACCTTCCATCCTCCGTATTCGTAATCTGGGAAACGAAATTGGTGACACTATATATATTAAGGAAATAGATAAATACGGTTCGGAACAGCTGATATCACTTGTAGCTCATGGGGATATAGATTATGCCGTATGCGATGAAAGCATCGCCCGTGCCGTAACGGACAGTATTCCACAGATAGATATCAATACCGATATCAGTTTTACCCAGTTCTATTCCTGGGGAGTCAGCAAACAATCACCTGTTCTATTGGACAGCCTTAACAGCTGGCTTCAGACTTTTCGGAACAGTGATGAGTTTAAATCTATCTACCGTAAATATTACCGGACTTCGAATCAGAGATAAGTTCCTCTCAAACAAGCTTATACAATAAAACCGGAAGTTTCGCACAGGGAACTTCCGGTTTTATTCTTTTCCATTCTTAGTTTCATGCCTTGGAACTGTCAGTTTCATTGCTTGGAACTGCTAGTTTCATCCGGTGAAACTACTGGTTTCACACCGAGAAACTATTAGTTTCATGCCTTGAAACTAATAGTATCAAGCAAGGCTCTCTACTTCCCGAAGCCACATCTCTGATGATGCATCGCTTGGCATACGCCAATCCCCGCGCGGACTGATGGAAATACTACCTACTTTAGGTCCGTCCGGCAGACAAGAGCGCTTAAATTGTTGATTGAAGAAGCGGCGGAAGAATGTCTGCAACCATTTCTTGATTGTCTCTTCATCATACACGTCCTTAAATGTACGCACTGCAAGGAAGAATATCTTGGAAGGACGGAAACCACAACGGAGGAAATAATACAGAAAGAAATCATGCAGCTCATAAGGACCTACCAGATCTTCCGTTATCTGTTTGATATTGCCGTTTTCATCTGCCGGAATCAATTCAGGACTAATCGGAGTATCCACAATATCCAGCAGCGTCATGCGTGAAGCTTCGTCCATATCATTCTCGGCTACCCATTTCACCAGATACTTAACCAAAGTCTTAGGCACACTTCCATTCACACCATACATGGACATATGATCTCCATTATAAGTAGCCCAGCCCAATGCCAGTTCCGAAAGATCGCCCGTACCAATTACCATTCCCCAAGTCTGGTTGGCAATATCCATCAGTATCTGCGTACGCTCGCGTGCCTGAGCATTTTCATAAACTACATCATGCACATCGATATCATGGTCTATATCTTTGAAATGCTGAATACAAGCTTCCTTGATACTGACCTCGCGAACGGTGATTCCTAAAGAATTCATCAAATCCAGAGCATTCGTATACGTGCGGTCTGTTGTTCCAAACCCCGGCATTGTTACACCGATAATATCTTTACGAGACCATCCCAATTTATCGAAGGTTTTGACACACACCAGTAATGCCAATGTAGAATCCAACCCACCGGAAATGCCGACTACCGCACTCTTGGCAGCAGTGTGTACCAGACGCTGAGCCAAACCGGAAACTTGTATGGAGAATATTTCCTCGCAACGCTCGTTCAACTCAACTCCTTGCGGCACAAAAGGATGAGGGTCAAAACAACGCGTCAGGTTCAGTTCTTTGCTATTTACATATTCTGTAGAAACACGTACCGCCTCTCCCGGTGCGCAATGCGCCCGACAAGCGGAAAAAGTTGTATTAACTCGACGTTCCGTGCGCAAATGTTCCACATCTATTTCACTGATAATCACCTGTCCCTCGAAAGAGAAACGCTTGCTGCGAGCTATCAGGCTGCCATTTTCGAAAATCAGTCCGTTCCCTGCAAACACCACATCCGTAGTAGACTCACCGAACCCACACGAACAGAAAACATAACCGGCAATGCAACGAGCCGACTGCTGGCTGATCAAAGAACACAAATAGTTGTGCTTACCAATCCCTTCATTATCCGCCGACAGATTAAACAGAATTTCCGCACCTTGCAATGCCAGTGAAGAACTGGGCGGAATAGGTGCCCATAAATCCTCACAAATTTCAATGCCGAACGTCGTATCCGCAGTTTCGAACAATAAGTCAGTTCCCATTGGAACCACCTGCCCGCAAAGGCGCACGCTCCTTTCACTTACATCCACAGCGGATGTAAACCAGCGTTTCTCATAAAATTCCTTGTAGTTGGGGAGGTAAGTCTTGGGCACTACTCCCAACACCTTTCCTTTTTGAATTACGACTGCGGCATTCAGCAATACTCCGTTCATCGCTATCGGCATGCCAAGTATGGCTATGATATCCAACTGCCTTGTATTACTTACAATCTGTATCAATCCCATTTCCGCTTCTTCAAGCAATAATTGCTGGGCAAACAAATCACCGCATGTATATCCCGTCACACACAACTCCGGAAAAGCAATGATCTGCACACCTTTCCCCTCGGCTATGATTATTTCCTTTTCAATTTCCCTGGCATTGAACTTACAGTCCGCTACCTTCACACGGGGCACAGCCGCCGCTACTTTTACATATCCGTAATTCATAAGGATGTCATTTAAAAATATGGCGGCAAAAATACGGTTATTTATCCATAAACACAAAATAATCACTTCATTCACCTCAGATATCCAAGATTATTTGTACTTTTAGCAACATTTTTAAAGCACGCCATACAAAACTCATGAGAGCTCCTAATACAGTCCATAAATGGTTACTTTCCCTGATACTTCTAATCGGGTGCCTGTCAGTTTCCGCTAAAGAAAAAGAGTATATATTATTCCTCAGTTCCGTCAATGCAGAAGAAGCATGGATTCACGGTTTCCGGAACGAACTTCAAAAACGCTTCCCTTATGAAGGAAATATCGAATTACATGAATACTTCCTGGCAGTCCCGGTGCTTACCAATGCAGAAGAAGTCAAACAAGCCCAAGATAATCTTCTGCAAACATTTCCTACACCACCTAAAGTTGTCATAATCGTAGGAGATCCGGGCTGGTTGGTCAGTGCGCCCATTTTCGACGGCCCCTGGAAAAATATCCCTGTCATACTTTGCTATTCACGCGGACGGGTTCCCTCTACTCTGCAAACATTATTGGCAAAAATTCCTTTGACAGAAGCAAACAGCATCCCTATCGAAGAATTTAACAAAAACTACAATATCACCGTACTGAAACAACCTTATTACATCAAGGAAACTCTGACACTCATCAAACAGCTTCAGCCGGAAGTCAACCGGATTACTTTTATTTCCGACAACCGCTATATCAGCACAGTTACCCGCCAAGCCGTGAGTGCGGTGATGCAAAAAGATTTTCCTGATCTAAAACTGGAACTTTTATCTTCAGAGCAAATAAGTACAGAAGAATTACTGGATACACTTACCAGTTACAAGCAAACCACCGGCGTCATCTATTACGCATGGCTCCGGCAATATGGAAATAACAAGAATTACTATCTGTCGGACCACCTCAAAAAGATACTCCCCAGCTTCCTGGAAGTTCCCGTATTTACATTAGCTGACTTAAACCTGCAAGAAAATCTCTATGCTGGCGGACATTATATCTCTATCCGTGACTTCACGGATACGGTAATGTCCACAATCAGTCGCATCCTATCGGGAGAAACAGCCTCTTCCATTCCTTACCAGAATGGCGGAGTTGCACATACCTATCTGAACTTTGCCGACTTGAAATGGTGCAAGATACCAGAAAATTTATATCCGAAAGACGCTATTTACTTTTTCCAGCCTCCTACTTTCTATCAGCAGTATAAGACTTACATCTGGATGACAATCCTATTTATCGCTTTATTCTTCACCCTATATATCTTCTATTATATTCATTCCCAAAAGCATAAAAAGGAGCTGATTCTTGCAAAGGAACGTGCCGAAGAATCCGACCGTCTCAAATCAGCTTTTCTTGCTAATATGAGTCATGAGATACGCACTCCGCTCAATGCTATCGTGGGCTTTTCCAGTATTCTTGCCGAAACGGCTGATACCCCTGAAAGCCATGAATATATCCGGATTATTGAAGACAACAACTGCCTGTTGCTACAACTCATTAACGATATACTCGACCTGTCCAGGATAGAAGCCGGTTTGCTGGACTTCTGTTATACCGAAGTAGACATCAATGGCTGTATTCGTAAACTTGAAGATGCTTTCCATTTTAGAATGCCTGCAAATGTGGAATGTATTGCAGAGTTTGGCATGAAGAAATGCCACGTCTATACCGAAAAGAATCGTCTGAGTCAAGTACTTGGCAATTATCTCTCCAATGCCATTAAGTACACCACAGAGGGAAGTATCACTGTCGGCTACTATCCACCCAAAGACGGAAACATGCGATTCTATGTGCGGGACACCGGTTGTGGAATTTCTCCTGAAAAGCAGAAAGCTATTTTCCAACGTTTTGTAAAGCTGGATAACTTCAAACAAGGTACCGGCCTTGGCTTATCCATTTGCCAAATGATTGCTGAAAAGATGCATGCCACCGTCGGAGTTTCTTCCGAAATAGGTAAAGGTTCCGAGTTCTGGATAGAAATACCTTACCAGCCAATTCACACTGTTTAACAAAGAGGAGGAAAAAAGAATGGAAATCTTTTGGTGAAATCGAATAAGTCTTTATCTTTGCAAGCGAAATAAAAATGTAATTATTACAAGTTTGAATTAAACGAATATGGAAGTAGTAGTAGAACGATTGCAAGGACATAACATTAAACCCTCGGTACAGCGTATTGCTATCATGAAATATCTTATGGAGCACCGCACACATCCGACGGTAGATGAGATTTATACGGCATTATCTCCTACTATACCGACACTCTCAAAAACTACAGTCTACAACACGCTGAAGATTTTGAGCGAACAAGGAGCCGCACAAACGCTTACCATCGATGAGCGTAACACATGCTATGATGCCGACACCACTCCACATTCACATTTCTTGTGCAAGCGTTGCGGAAGAATCTATGACTTGCCGTGTGACGACGCAATAAAAAAAGTGGTAGATACGGATATGGATGGACACGAAGTGCAGGAAATCCATTATTATTACAAAGGAATCTGTAAACAATGTAAAGAAGACTAACGTTTTTTATAAGACGAACGAATAACTAATTCAATTAAATCAAAAAGAAAATGAAAAAATTTAGATGTACTGTATGCGGTTACGTATATGAAGGTGATGCCGCTCCTGAGAAATGCCCGTTGTGTAAAGCTCCTGCCAGCAAGTTCGTAGAAGTTGTAGAAACCACAGAAGACGGTCCTCTGTCTTTTGCTGACGAACACGTGATCGGTGTAGCTAAAGGTTGTGATGATGAAATGATTAAAGACCTGAACAACCACTTCATGGGTGAATGTACAGAAGTAGGTATGTATTTGGCTATGAGCCGTCAGGCTGACCGTGAAGGTTATCCCGAAGTAGCTGAAGCTTTCAAGCGTTATGCTTGGGAAGAAGCAGAACACGCTTCTAAGTTCGCTGAACTGTTGGGTGACTGTGTATGGGATACCAAAACTAACCTCGAAAAGAGAATGAACGCTGAGTCAGGCGCTTGCGAAGACAAGAAACGTATTGCCACTCGTGCAAAAGCTCTGAATCTGGATGCTATCCATGACACTGTTCATGAAATGGCAAAAGATGAAGCTCGTCACGGTAAAGGCTTTGAAGGTCTGTACAACCGTTACTTCAAGAAATAATCCTTTTTAGTATTGTATTTTTAGGGAAAGAGGTTACCATTCCGGTAACCTCTTTTTCTATAATACGATTCATCCCCTCTCAAGTTATCCCACGAAATGTAACACATCATTTGCTATACGTTACATTCCCCTTTTATAAAGGGGTTTTCCTCCATATTATGTTTGCGAGAATATCTGTTTTCAATTACTTTTGTATCACAATTGCTAACCCCAACGTAATTATGAAAACGCTATTATCCATCTTATTCCTTTTCTTTGCAACCTACGGATACAGTCAATCAGAGAAACTATTTACAGTAGACCGTGAATTATCAAACAGCAATATCAATCAGATCTATCAAGCCAAAGACGGAGTTATCTGGATAGCCACCGAAGACGGACTTAATCGTTACGACGGCGCCAAGTTCAGTGTGTACAAACACAAAGAAGGAAACGACAGTTCATTGGTAGATAACAATGTAAGGATACTCTTCGAAGACAGCAAAGGGAACTTCCTGATAGGTACTCAACGCGGGCTACAACTTTACGACCCGTCAACAGACCTCTTTAAAGAAATCCCCATCCTGTACCAAACTGGAATAAACATGAGCGCACATATCAGTACGATCCTGGAGCGTAAGAATGGAGAGTTATTAATAGGAACGTCCGGGCATGCCGTTTATTCACTAACATTAGGAGGAACAGAACCTCTTATCAAAGAGGCGCAACTGCCGGTTCCCAGTTTTTTCATCACCTATCTATTCGAAGACCAAAACGAAAATCTATGGGTTTCTACAGAAGGAAAGGGGTTATACCGCATTGACACGTCAGGTCAAATATATCACTATTTCATCGGAAAAGAGAATGCCTGGAATATAGTAACTTCTATTTGCCTGGATGAAAAAGGGAATATCTATGCCAGTAACATAAACAAAGGAATATTTGTCTACGACCAGCAGAAAGATACTTTTATCCCTATCTCCTGTCCGATACTTCCTAGCCTGCCTATCAATACAATATATGCTGCCGGACAAGGAAAAATCTATATCGGAACCATAGGGTACGGCATAAAAGTATATGACATACATACACAGAAGATAAAGGAAAGCGAGTTCAGTTTCAGTACTTTCGATTTCAGCAAAGCCGATGTACATGCCATCACAAAGGATCGGGCAGGCAACTTATGGCTGGGTATCAACGGCAAAGGAGTCATGCTTCTTCCGGCTACAACAAACCAATTCAAGTACATGGGTTACAAGTCTGTAACAACCAATAAAATAGGTTCTAACAGTATAAAAGCAGTATGTAAAGACAATGAAGGAACCTTATGGCTCGGAACAGCCAATGACGGTATATATGGTATAAAAGGAAAGAATAAGCCTTCCCTGCACTTTGAGCACAAAGAAACATCTAATTCCGTGCCGTCCACAATCAACCATATCCACCAGACAGCAGACGGCAGATTGTGGCTGGCTTCACCTTTGGAAGGACTGGCAGAGATGGACCCCAAGACCGGCCTGTGCCGATACTATAAATTACAGGACCATTATCAGAATGAAGTAAAAAACATATCGTATCTGACTTCAGACAAGAACGGTGAACGATTATGGGTAGCCGTTATGGGCGGAGGCGTGTTTTACATCGATCTAAAAACCGGGAAAGTCAACAGATGCGATACTTTTGAAAGCGGAAAAGAATATCAGGAGAATTACAATGTACTCCACAACCGTTGGGTAGCCTCATTGCTGTACACCAGCAACAATAAATTATATATCGGCACCTACGATGGCTTAGGATGTCTGGATATACCCACAATGAACTTCGCCTCAACCTATGGGAAAAACAGGATATTCAGCGGCAGTATCATACTGACCCTCTTTGAGGATGAACAAGGCGACATCTGGGCAGGTACCACCAAAGGACTCATTCATATAGACGGAAAAAATGGAAGCTCTAAAACTTATACTACACACGATGGATTGCCCAATAATACCATTTGTGCCATTCAAGGCGACAAACAACATGGATTATGGATAAGTACCAATTACGGTATCACAAACATGGACCCGGAAACAGGTACCTTTATCAACTACTATGCAGGCAATGGGTTACAAGGAAATGAATTCAGCAAAAATGCAGCCTGTACAGATAAAGATGGATATCTCATCTTTGGAGGTATCAATGGTATCACCTTTTTCCGACCAGCAGAAATCACTACAGAAGTCAAAAAGCCCGAGGTTAGAATTGCCGACTTCTACATCCATAATAAAGCTGTAAAGAAAGGTACACGTTCCGGTAACCACGAAGTTATAGAAACAGCAGTACAGGAAGCCAGCCGGTTCCGTTTATGTCATAGAGACAACTCGTTCAGCATCGAATTCTCAGCCATGGAATTCTATAATCCGGAACGGATCACCTATCTTTATTCCATGAATGGAGCAACTTGGATGGCATTAGCTCCGGGCGTCAACAGAGTTTCTTTCAGTGATCTGGCACCGGGTACTTATCACTTCAGGATGAAAGCCAAAGACTATACAGCCTACTCGGAAGAGAAAGAAATCATCATCCAGATAGATCCGGCATGGTGGGCATCGGGTTGGGCTAAATTAATATACGTCCTATTGATATTATCAATCATCGGATTCATTGTGATGCAGGTGCATCATCGTTACCGTATGCATCAAAAGATGTTGCAACACATCCATGCCGAGCAAATTAACGAAGCAAAGTTACAGTTCTTCATTAATATCTCTCACGAAATACGAACTCCGATGTCGCTTATCATCAGTCCCTTGCAACAACTGATGGCAAAAGATAAGGATGCAGAATGTAGAAAGCTCTACAGTACTATACAACGGAATGCCGAGCGCATCCTGCAATTGGTAAACCAATTAATGGATATCCGAAAAATAGACAAAGGACAAATGTCCCTCATGTTTAAAAAGGCTGAAATAGTTAGTTTCACCCGTGACCTGTTAGAAACCTTCGAACAACAGACAAGGGTAAAGAAACTAGACTTAAAATTCCACACCTCTGCTCCTGAAATAGAAATGTGGATAGATCCTAAGAACTTTGACAAGATCATCCTGAACCTACTGTCGAATGCTTGTAAGTTCACACCTGAAAACGGACAAGTGGAAATCAGCCTCAGCACGGGTGAGGATACCCACCTTCCCCAAAATGCACCCCTGCGCCGATATGTTGAACTTACAGTTGCGGACAGTGGCATCGGCATTGCTTCCACTGAACGGGAACATATATTCGAGCGATTCTACCAGATACGCAACAGTCAGAACAACTCAAATATAGGAACAGGTATCGGGCTTCACCTCACGCGCTCTTTAGTGGAGCTGCATTACGGAAATATTCACGTAGAGGACAATGGCGAAGGCAGACCGGGCTCCCGGTTTATCATACGGCTACCGCTGGGAAACGGGCATTTGAAAAAGGAAGAAATAGAAGAAGCAACAACCGCCGACACCCTAATAAACATCCCGGCGGCAGAACCGGCTACCATAGCTCCCCCGCTACCTTATGATGACGATGAAGAAGCCAGCGGTAAAGTCCGTGCCCGCAGTCGTCGCCATGTGCTTGTGGTAGAAGACGATGAAGAGATTCGCCACTACATTTGCCGCGAACTGAGCAATGACTTTTACATGACCGAATGCAGTAACGGAAAAGAAGCATTAGCATCGATATTATCCCATACGCCCGATCTGATAATCAGCGACGTGATGATGCCTGAAATGGATGGCTTGACACTCTGCCGCAAGATACGACAGAATGTGAACATCAACTATCTACCCATCATCCTGCTTACTGCCCGTACCAGCGAGGAGGACAATCTGGAAGGGTTGGATACCGGTGCCGATGCTTATCTGATGAAACCATTCAGCATTGAGTTGCTGAGAAAAACTGTCTTAAACCTCATCCGCCGCCGGGAACAATTGCGTAATGCTTTCAGTGGCCGTCAGAATCAGGAGGAACAAATCTCAATCCCAGAAGTAAAATCTCCCGATGACCGGCTTATGGAACGTGTCATGCGCGTTATCAATGAGAATTTAGGCAATCCGGCATTAACCGTCGAAATGATCAGTACGGAAGTAGGTATCAGCCGTGTACATCTGCATCGCAAGCTCAAAGAACTCACGAATCAGACTACACAACAACTCATTCGTAACTTGCGTCTGAAGCAGGCAGCCACCCTGCTGGCCGACAAGCGACATAGCATAACAGAAGTAGCCACATTAACCGGTTTTACGCATCCCACTTACTTCGCCACGGCATTCCGCGAAATGTATGGCATATCACCATCAGAGTATATGGAACGCCATATAGGGCAAGATAAAACGAAAGATGGCATCTTTTGATGTGAAAGATGCCAACTTATGCAACAAGAGATGCCAACTTTTGATGTAAAAGATGGCATCTTTTACATAGCTATTTTAAAGTTCTTGTCCGAGGGCTTTCCGTTAGGTTAAGCCTACCGGACATATCGCCTCCGCAATCTACTATGATCTTATGCAATACTATCGCCGGACTGAGAGGGCGAATAGTCAGAGTATGTACCCCGGCCTCCAGAGTGACACCTGGAAAAGTTACTTTTGACTCTATCACCCGTGCCGCTCCCGCAGGATACATTTTTGAATAACAGTTGGCCCAAGTCAGGTCTGAATTGTAATTCACGATTTGTTCCTCACCGTCATCTAAACGAATGGCATAACTATGCCCTCCTTTAATAAAAGGCAAAGTACTATCCAATATCAGGCGTATACGCACACCGGACAAGTCAGACTTTAACCGCATTTGATAGGTCAACGAAGCACCGGATACCGGCTTGGTATATGGCATCAAAGAAAGTCCGGAGAGTGTACGTCCCAAGTCCGGTATAACAGTCCATTGTGTACCGGGTTCCTGCACGGATGTAGCAAAACGTTCTGCTTCCATTACCACTACCCCACTACTCTCTTCGTATTCATAACCACCCATTACCATATTTCCGTTCCGGGAAGCATCCACACGGGTTACTTTCGGCATTATATTTCCTCCTTTCGGTTCATCCCATGAAGTATAGCCTATATGGGTCTGATCCATCATGTGTTTCCATTTGCCACCGGCAATATTATTATTATAATCGGCGCATAGTTCCGCATCTCTCCGGAAGCAATACTCTACGCGATCCGCCCAGGCATTGGCACGTACATCATTTTCAGCAGCCAACTGCCGATTCATGGCGGTAGCACAGTACATTTCATAAAGATTGGCCATAGCTTGCACAGGGAATAATATCAGCTCCTTATAAGCATCGCGCCTATTCTCCGGCAGCAAAGCAAACTGACGGACAGCATGTGCTTCCAATGCCAGAAACTCATCGGCCACAGCTTTAAATTCACCACTTTGCAAATTATAGGTTTTGTGATCTAACATCTCTGCCGTCACACGAGCACAATACTTACAATAAAGATTTAAAATTCGTGCAGCTTCGTCAGCATATTCATTACCAAATTGCTGGCGGCAAAATTCTCTTGTATAATCCATCAGATTACCCGCATTAAAAGCATCAGGATTCCATGCCATTTTCAAGAAGAAATCCGTAGGAAACTCATTCGGTTTCAAATCACCTACATTCAATATCCACATCTTATCCACACCATAAGCATACGTCAGATAAAGCTGTTCCCACATATGCTGGATTTGAGTCATATTCAACCACTGATAAGCACGCGGAGCACCATGCAAATCCACATGATAGTACATGCCATAACCACCGGGATGACGTTTAACACCCGGTTCGGGCAGACGGCGAACATCTCCCCAATTGTCATCACATAACAGAATCATTACATCATCCGGTATCTGCATACCTTGATCGTAATATTCCAGTACCTCACTATAAAGCGCCCATAATTGTGGAGTCTTAGAAGCAGATTTTCCCGTAACCTCGGCTATGATACGACGCTGTTCTTTCACTATATTTTCCAACAGTTTTGTATCCGTATCAGGTCCCATCGGCGCATCACCGTCACCACGCATCGCAATGGTCAACACTTCTTCTTTACCCTGCATGCGCTCTATACCTTCACGGAAAAAGCGGTCGATACCATCTTTGTTTGTCTGATAGTTCCAGGCTCCATACACTTTACGATTGCGAGCATACTCCTGATGGTTACGCGCCATAGGCTCATGGTGGGAAGTACCGATTATGATCCCCATCTCATCAGCCAATGGACTGTTCATGGGATCATCCGCATAGAAAGCCGCACTCCACATAGCAGGCCATAGGAAGTTGGCTTTCAAGCGAAGCAACAATTCATACACATGCACGTACATTTTACTATTGAAGCCACCATAACGTTCCGTGGTCCAACCTCCCATGCAAGGCCATTCATCATTAATAAAAATACCGCGATACTTCACTGCCGGTTCTCCGTCAGTATATACACCTTTTTTTATATAGAGTTCCTCATGCCGTTCCGCCGGAACATCCGCCCACCAATACCAGGGAGATACCCCTATCTGACGGGATAACTCATAAACTCCATAGATAGTTCCACGCTTATCGCTACCAGCAATTAACAACACTTCACCCGGTATTCCTTCCACCGGATCTTTTACTGTGGTGATTATAAACTTCTCATTCTTGCCTTTCAACTCGCGGGCATCCAGTTTCTTCGATTTCACCAATTGCTTTATGAATGGAGACTCATCAAAAGAACCAATAAGAATACGTACATTTTGCCCATCCGCACTTCCCTTCTGTTTTGCATCGGCCACTAATGCAGGACGTATATCGGCCACTTTATAAAAATCCTCCTGTAAATTATGTACAGCCGTTAATACTCCTTTATGTTCCTCATCAGCACATAAAATACTGAAACTCCTTTGTTGAGATGTTACAAGCTCCAACGTACCTTCTTCCCGAATGAAAGAGACAAACTTATCCGCCGCTTGCAGTGTCGAAGCCAGAGTGAGACAAAGTTGCAGGCAGACAATCCGTGTTTTTAATGATATTCTCATCATGTAGAAATAAATTAGATTAATAATACTATGAAACAAAGGTACACGGCTTCCAGAAGCCTGCCAAAGATCACTGTTACAGATACTTTCGAGCATATTACGAGTTAAAAGAATAAGGCTGTGTTACATCAATTAAAGTCTATGATACACCCCTAATATAGAATGCAACATCAGTTAATCTTTCTGCAATAGCAACATATTTATTACTATTATTATACTTCCTACTTTTGCTTCGGGAACAAAAAGGTTCTTTATCATTATTTATTAATCTTAAAACTAAAAGAATTATGGAAAGCATGTATGACAACAGTTAATCCTGGCTTTATGACATCAGAGAAAACATAGTTATTAACTATCTTAAACTAATGGTAATGAAAAATGTAAAAAAGAAAATTCAAAGGATTCCTTACTTGTTTCTTTTGATGCTTTTTAGCTGCCTGACAGCTTCGGCACAACAAGGAATAACAGTGAAAGGAACAGTCGTGGACGACAATGGCGAGACTATAATTGGAGCCTCGGTAGTTGTAAAAGGAAATAATTCAATAGGTACGATCTCAGATATAGACGGTAATTTTGTATTGACCGTGCCCAATGAAAAGTCAGTTCTTGTCGTTTCGTTTGTAGGTATGGAGCCTCAGGAAGTGAAGGCTTCTTCAAAAGGGACAATCAAAGTAGTTCTGAAAGATGATACACAGCTACTGGACGAAGTTGTAGTAGTAGGTTACGGACAGCAAAAGAAAGCGTCGGTGGTAGGAGCCATTACACAGACTTCCGGAAAAACACTGGAGCGGTCTGGGGTAAGCAATTTAGGAGCTGCCTTAACGGGTAACCTTCCGGGAGTCATTACTTCCAGTTCTACCGGTATGCCCGGTGCCGAAGACCCGAAGATTATTATCCGCACACAGAGCTCGTGGAATAATAGCGAACCCCTGGTACTGGTAGACGGCATCGAACGTGAAATGAGTTCAGTAGACATTTCCTCGGTAGAGAACATTTCCGTATTGAAAGATGCATCCGCTACTGCTGTATATGGTGTGAAAGGTGCCAACGGAGTAATCCTTATTACTACCAAACGCGGTAAGGAAGGAAAAGCCAACGTACAGATCAAGGCCAATATGACCGCTAAAGTAGTATCAAAACTCCCTGAAAAGTATGATGCTTATGACACATTCTACTTGATGAATAACTCCATTGAGCGCGAAGCTTGTCTCAATCCTGCCGGATGGGCAAACTACACACCGGCAGCCATCATCGATAAGTATCGTCATCCGGCCAATGCCGAAGAGTGGGACCGCTATCCTAATGTGGATTGGGAGGATGAACTTTTCAAGAAAGTCGCTATGTCCTATAATACCAGCGTCAACGTATCAGGTGGTACTAAAGTTGTAAATTACTTCGCAGCTGTAGATTTCGTAAACGAAGGTGACTTGTTCAAGAGCTTTGAAAACGGACGTGGTTACAACTCCGGCTTTGGCTATAACCGCATCAACGTACGCAGTAACCTGGACTTCCATTTGACAAAAACGACCAAATTCTCTACCAACCTGTTTGGTTCGAATGCACAACGTCAGCTGCCTTGGGATATGAGCGACAATGACACCGGTTTCTGGAACTCAGCTTATAAATCCGCTCCCGACGCCATGCGTCCCATCTACTCCAATGGTATGTGGGGATGGTATGCGCCGCGTGATGCCGATGTACCCAACTCAGCCTATTTCCTGGCTGTAGGCGGTAAAGAAAAACGCACCACCACCAAAATGACTACTGACTTCATTTTGGAGCAGGACTTGGCTATGTTGACCAAAGGACTGAGATTCAAGGCGAACTTCTCTATGGACTATACTTTTGCGGAGAACAAACGTGGCCTCAGTGACCAGTACAACGATGCACAACGCATCTGGGTGGATCCGGATACAGGTAATATCTCTTATAAGTTTGACCCTGATACAGGAACCGGACTCGACAAAGTCACTAATCCTATCTATTGGTTACAACAATCCGGTAGTGCAAACATTGGAGCCACTTATCGCAAACTATACTACTCTATGCAGTTCGACTATGCCCGTACCTTCGGCAAACATGAAGTGACCGGCCTTGGCCTTTTCAGCCGACTAAAAGAGGCACAGGGAAGTGTGTTCCCCATTTATCGGGAAGACTGGGTATTCCGTTTTACCTATAACTACGCCATGCGCTATTTCTTCGAGGCCAATGGTGCTTATAATGGTTCCGAAAAGTTCGGTCCTGATTATCGCTTCGCCTTCTTCCCCTCCCTCTCACTGGGTTGGATGATCAGTGAAGAGAGTTTCATGAAAAAACTGAAGTTCGTCGATATGTTAAAGCTTCGCGCTTCCTGGGGACGAGTAGGTGATGATGCCGTGGTCGCTCCGTGGCAGAGATTTACAGCAGGTCGTTTCTTATACAAAGATCAGTTGAGTTATGGTGGTAACACTGTCATGGGTAGCATCAATCCGGACAACTCTCCTTATACCCACTGGAAAATCTCTTCTCTGGGTAACCCGGATGTCTCTTGGGAAACTGTAGAAAAGCGCAACATTGGTTTAGATTATGCTTTCTTTAATGGACTGATAGCAGGTTCAGTAGATGTATTCAACGATACCCGTACGGACATTATAATTAGCGGTGACAGCCGTGCCATTCCGTCTTATTTTGGAACAACGGCTCCCCGAACCAATTTAGGTAAAGTCAACAGCCACGGTTATGAACTGGAATTACGTTTGAACCATGTATTCAACAATGGTCTACGCGCCTGGCTGAACACCAGTATGACTCACGCCATCAATGAAATCAAGTTCAGAGATGACGCTCCTTTGCTACCTGCTTATCAGAAGGGAGCCGGACATACAATTAACCAAGTATATTCATACATCGACCATGGAAACCTGGCTACCTGGGACGATGTGATAGGTAGTAGTAATTGGACAACCGGAAATGACATGAAGTTACCGGGCGACTACAATATTATAGACTTCAACGGTGACGGTATAGTTGACAATGACGACCGTGCTCCTTATCAGTATGCCAGTACACCGCAGAACACCTATAATGCCTCTCTCGGTTTTGAGTGGAAAGGCTTCAGTTGCTTTGCCCAATTCTATGGCGTAACCAATGTAACCCGTGAAGTCAATTTCCCGACATTCCGTTCTACAGCCCACGTAGCTTATGCAGAAGGTTCATACTGGACACCGGGAGGTAATGCCACCCTACCCACTCCACGCTGGGGAACTACTGTAGACGCAGCTGCTACCGGAACACGTTACTGGTATGATGGTGCTTACCTTCGTCTGAAGAATGTTGAATTATCCTATACATTCAAGAACAATTGGCTGAAGAAAATGGGCATCAATTCCTGCCGTCTCTACTTGAATGGCGATAATCTCTACATGTGGACCGACATGCCGGATGACCGTGAAGCCAACTACGGTACAGGCTCTTCGGACGGTGCCTACCCTACGGTACGCCGCTTCAATTTTGGTATCGACATAACCTTATAATAACGAAGAGATAATTATGAATAAATATATAAATAAACTATTTATGATGTCGGCTATTGCAATGGCTGGCATAATGGGGATGACCTCATGTACAGACTATCTGAATAAAGCTCCGGAAAGTGACTACCAGGATAATGACCCTTATAAGAATTTTATGAACTTTCAGGGTTTCACTGAAGAACTCTATAATTGTATCCCGGTAGTTTCAAATAATAAAGATGCCGGACATACTTGCTTCAACTATGGTGAAGATGAATACTGGGAACCACAGGAAATGCGTATGCAAGCCCGTAGTGTGGACAACGGAGACTTCTGGGCCTGGACTACTGTTTACTATGGTTACCCGAACAATCAAGGTTCGGCAGGTTCAAACAACCGAACTGATAAAGGTCACTTATGGGCCAACTCCTGGTATGCCATCCGTAAAGCCAATATCGGTATCGCCAACCTCGGCAATCTGATAAGCGCCACCGAGGAAGAACGCAATCTCATAGAAGGACAACTTTACTTCTTCCGCGCATGGTACCACTTTATGCTAATGGAATGGTGGGGCGGCATGCCGTATATTGATACAGTGTTATCTTCGGATGTAGCTCCCACGTTAGCCCGTCTTACATGGCAAGAATGTGCGGAAAAATGCGTAGCCGACTTTGAACATGCAGCCAGTCTACTTCCTGTTGATTGGGATGCAACCACCGCCGGTAAAGTGACCTTAGGCAAAAACAATATGCGTATCAACCGTATTATGGCTTTAGCTTATAAAGGCAAGACCTTGCTTTGGGCAGGCAGTCCGTTGATGAATTGGGCTTCCGGAGGTGCAAAGGAATACAATGCAGAGTTGTGCAAACGAGGTGCCGATGCTCTCGGACAAGCCCTTGCCCTCACCGAATCGACCAACCGTTATGAACTGGCTGACTTCTCCGAATATAACGACATCTTCCTGTTGCATAACTCAAGCGGTAAGCTGAACGGAGTAAAAGAGTCCATCTTCATGGAGAATATCAAGGATTATAGTGGACGCTGGCGCTGGAATATGGTTAACGACTTCCGACCTCAATCCATTGAGTATTCCGGTATTAAATGCTATCCTACCGCCAACTACGTAAACTACTATGGCATGCAGAACGGTTACCCTATTAATGACATGACAAAGGCAGATGCCGAATCAGGCTATGATCCCACACATCCCTGGAAAAACCGCGACCCACGCTTCTATAAAACCATCATGTTCGACGGTGTGAAGTGGAAAAGTACCGGTGGTGCAGGTGGAACGGCAGAACTTTTCACCGGAGGTAGAGAGAGTGAAGAAGCAAATGAAAAGAAAGGTTGCTTCACAGCCTATATGAACAGCAAACTCTGTCCGCAATTGATGAATACGGTTGACGGTTATAAAGAAAATAATATCATGATCCTCAGCCTTATGCGCCTGGCAGATGTATATCTGATGTATGCTGAAGCTACGGCTGTAGGCTACAACGGTCCGAAAGGTAAAGCTGCTACCTACTCACTCACAGCCGAAGAAGCATTGAACAAGATCCGCGAACGTGCCGGGGTAGCTCCCGTACTCGACAAGTTTCTGGGTAGTACTGCTGACTTCCTGAGCGAATTACGCCGCGAACGCGCCGTGGAACTGTCCTTCGAAGGTTTCCGTTTTATCGATCTTCGCCGCTGGATGCTTCTCACCCAATATCCTTACACACTGAAGACCAAGATTGAGTTCGACCGTGCCGATCCTAGTGACTATAATTATGACGAACCGGAAGAAAATGCTATCAAGAACTTGCGTGAAGTAGTATTGCTTGAGCGTAAATATACCGACAGACACTATTGGTATCCGCTCCCTAAAAAGGATGTTAGCATGTATGAAGGGTTCTATCAGAATCCCGGATGGTAATCTTGACGTATTAACTAATAATGACGCAAAAAATGAATAGAAAGTTTATATATATTGGCTGTACTGTTTTCGCCATGTCTCTGTTTCATGCAGGAGGTATCCAGGCGCAAGAAGAAAACAAAGATAGCCTGGTGAATGTGGCTTTCGGTACGGTTGCCCAGGAAGACTTGACGCATGCCATTTCTACGGTCAACACGTCCGAACTGACCAAAAAAGTAAATAGTTCCAGTAGCTTAGTTGGACTGGAAAGTCTGATAGGTGGATACACCGGCAACGTATGGGGGCAAGGAGCACTTGTCCTCGTGGATGGAGTGCCCCGCAGTGCAAGTAATGTACGCGCTTCGGAAATAGAGAGTGTTTCGGTAATGAAAGATGCTGCTGCCGTGGTACTTTATGGTAGCCGTGCGGCAAAGGGTGTTATCCTGATCACTACCAAACGCGGTAAAAATGAACCGATGCGCATCGACGTACGGGGCAATGCAGGCATTAATGTTCCCAAATCTTATCCAAAATATTTGGATTCAGACTGCTACATGACCCTTTACAATGAAGCTTGCCGTAATGACGGGCTGTCCCCAAAATACAGCGCATCAGATATCTACAACACTGCCATGGGAACCAATCCTTATCGTTATCCGAATATTGATTTCTATAGTTCGGACTATCTGAAAAAGGCATATTATAATGCAGATGTGACAGGTGAAGTATATGGAGGTAATGATCGCACACACTATTACCTGAATTTCGGTATGGATTATAGTAACGACCTGCTGAAATATGGTGAATCAAAGAATGCCTACAATATGCGTTTCAATGTACGCGGTAACGTAGACATGACACTTGCCTCATGGCTAAAGGCTACTACCAATGCGGCAGTTGTCTTTACCAATCAGTATGCAGGTCGCGGAAACTTTTGGGGAACCGCATCCACCTTGCGTCCCAACTGGTTTGCCCCGTTATTACCCATCGACATGATGGATACCAGCGTCGCTCAAATACAGGAATATATTACCAACAGTAATCACCTGATTGACGGCAAATATCTGCTTGGAGGAACTTCTTCCGACATGACCAATCCTTTTGCTGATCTTCTGGCTGCCGGATATGTTAAGGAAAAGGCACGTATGTTTATGTTCGATGTCAGCCTTGCCGCTGATCTGGGTTCATTCTTGAAAGGTCTGACGTTTAAGACTTCTTATAGTGTAGACTATACTTCTTACTATTCGGAAGCTTTCAGCGAGACCTACGCCGTTTATGAACCTACATGGTCTCAGGTGAACGGCAAGGATATGATTATTGCCTTGAAGAAGCACAATGAAGACAAAAAAGATCCCAATGAATATGTCGGCAAGTCCACTTACGATCAGACCATGACGTTCAGTGCACAGTTTGACTATGCCCGCACTTTCGCAAAATACCACAACGTAGCAGCCACATTCATAGGTTGGGGTTATCAAACGCAGAATTCTGCTGACGAAAATCATGAAAGCAGTGATTATCACCGTACCAGTAATGTGAACTTAGGCTTACGGGCATCCTACAATTACAATCATAAGTATTATGCCGATTTCAGTGGTGCCGTGATCCATTCGGCCAAATTACCCGAAGGCAAGCGTAACGCTTTCTCTCCGTCAGTCACTTTGGGCTGGAGGATCAGCAAAGAGAAGTTTATGGAGAATGTAAAGTTTATAGACGATCTGAAAATCACAGCTTCTTATGCCAACCTGCATCAGGATCTCGATATCACCGACTATTATCTGTATAAAGGCACTTTCTCCAAAAGAACAAACGAGGGCTTCTATGTACAATGGCATGATGGAACAGCCGGCGGATGGACTCCGGCTTCCAAACGCGGTGATAACCCCAATCTGGGTTTCATCACACGTGAAGAGTTCCGTGCCGGCATTGATGCCACACTGTTCAACCGTCTGCTGAAAATAAATGCGAATTACTTCAGACAAGATACGAAAGGCTTGCTCACCCAAGGTTCATCTTCTATCTATCCTTCCTATTTTGCTTTAAGCAGCAATTCCACTTTCATGCCCTGGATCAATTATAACGAGGACAGACGCAGTGGTTTTGACTTCGCGCTGAGTGCCAACAAGAAATTCGGCGACTTTGACGTAACACTCGGTTTCAATGGTATGGTGTACTCCTCTAAAGCTCTGAAACGTGACGAACTTTACGACGAAGATTACCAGTATCGCAAAGGTCGTGCACTCGATGCTTCCTACGGTTATGTATGCGAAGGTTTCTTCCAGGATCAGACTGACATAGACAATCATGCCCGTCAAACATTTGGTACTGTAAAGCCCGGTGACCTGAAGTACAAAGACATTAACGAGGATGGTGTAATCGACAGCAAGGACCAGATTGAATTAGGAAAGAACGGTTGGTCAGCTCCTCCTTTCTCCTTCGGATTGAACTTAACTGTGAAGTGGAAAAATTTCTCGCTATTTGCCATGGGATCAGGTCAGACCGGTTCTGTAGACTTTAAAAGCAGTTCCTACTACTGGAACCGCGGTACAAGCAAATTCTCAGAAGTGGTATGGGGACGTTGGACCGAAGATACAAAAGATGTGGCCACCTACCCACGTCTGACCACCACCAATGGTGACAATAACTACCGCAATTCCACTTTCTGGATGTATAAGCGTAACTATTTCCGCCTGAACCAAGTGCAGTTGACGTATGACTTCCCTGAAAATACTTTCAAAGGAACGTTTGTTCGTGGTTTAAGTGTTTATTGCGGAGGTAGCAATCTGCTTACCATCTCTAAAGAGCGGAAGCATATGGAGCTGAGTACCGGTTCCCCTCAATGCCGTAACTTCTATGCAGGTTTCAAGGCTGCATTCTGATTTTATTGATTAATAAAGAAGAAGATTATGAAAAAGAAAATTATACCTTTTATAATAGGTGCCCTGATGCTCACCGGTTGTGATGATTTGTTTTCACCAGCCATCGAAAACTTCCAAGGCGTGGAAAACATGTACAACGATGCGGAATACGCACGGGGAATATTGCACAATGTATACAGTCTGATTCCGGGCTATTACGATAACAGCGAGTATGGCACGGATGACGCCGTAACCAACCAGCCAAGTAATGTGTATCTGCAAATGGCCACCGGTGCCTGGACTACAAGTTCATATAATCCACAGAATCAGTGGACCAATTCCTACGGTGCCATTCAATACATCAACCTCTTCCTGGAGCATGTGGGAGGCGTAAAATGGTCGGATGATGAAGAACTGAACAAATTGTTTGCGCAACGCCTCACTGGTGAAGCTTACGGACTCCGTGGGATGTTCTATTTTTATCTGCTTCGTGCCCATGCCGGTTTTGGTGCAAATGGCGAACTGCTCGGTGTACCCATATTTACAGAACCTCAGACAATAGAGTCGGATTTCAATCAACCGCGTGCTTCGTTTCAGGCTTGTGTAGAACAAATCTACAATGATCTTTCCGAAGCAGAGAAAAGACTTCCTTATGAGTATGAAGATGTTTCAGGAAGCGTTCCTGCAGATTTCCAGAGTCTCACACAAGACGTCGGTAAATACAACACCGTTATGGGTGCCAAAGCACGTCAGTTGTATAACGGAATCATAGCCCGTGCCTTCCGTACACGCACAGCCGTACTGGCTGCCAGTCCCTTCTTTGAAGATGCTTCCAACGCTGCCACATGGGCGGATGCCGCTAATGCCGCAGCTGCTGTAATAGACTATAAAGGAGGTCTATCAGGATTAGCATCCGACGGAGTGGAATATTACTCACCTACTATTATAAATACAATTAAGGATGGTGCCAATCCAAATGAAATCTTATGGAGAGGAAACAAAGGAAGTGGTGATAACGACCAGGAATCACAAAATTTCCCACCGAGTTTGTACGGTAATGGTTATATGAATCCGTCGCAGAATCTGGTCGATATATTCCCTATGGCCAATGGATACCCCATCAATGACGCAGCCAGCGGATACGATGCCAACAATCCTTATGCTGGACGCGATCCCCGTTTGGGCAAATACATCTTTTACAATGGAAGTACAATCAGTGAGAAGAGTATAACAATCAACATCAATGAGGGAAATCAAGACGGTGTTAACGTGACCGAAAACCGCTCGACCCGAACAGGCTATTACATGAGAAAACGCTTGCGCATGGATGTGAACTGTAATCCGGCATCCATTTCCAAACAGCCGCATTACACACCCCGTATCCGTTATACTGAAATGTACCTGAATTATGCTGAGGCAGCCAATGAAGCTTGGGGACCGAAAAACGCCAACGGCAGAGATTACTCCGCTTACGATGTAATCAAAGCCATCCGGAAACGTGCCGGCATAGGTGGTACCAATGATGCCTATCTGGAAGCATGCGCTGCCAGCAAAGACAAAATGCGCGAACTGATCCGCAACGAACGTCGATTGGAACTCTGCTTCGAAGGATTCCGTTTTTGGGATCTCCGTCGCTGGAAAGCCGACCTGAACGAACCGGTATATGGCATTAGCTGGAATGGTAACAGCTATCAGAAGATAACCGTAGAAGAACGTTCGTATGAAGATTATATGTACTGTTGCCCTATCCCCAACTCTGAGATACTGAAGTACAGCAACCTCATCCAGAATAAAGGATGGAAATAAACAAAATTGTGAACACTATTAATAAAATAGCATGATATGAAAAAGAAATTAGCATATATCGGACTGGCTTCATTACTCTTGTCTTTCACCGCGTGCGAAAGCTCTGACAATGAATTCTCCGACTTCGATTATCAAACTGTATATTTTGCCAATCAATATGGTTTGCGTACCATTGAATTGGGAGAAGACGAATTCCTCGATAACTCTTTGGATAATCAGCACAAAGTATCCATTAAAGCAGCTTGGGGTGGTGGTTATACCAACCGCAAGAATGTAATTATTGATACTCAGGTAGATGAATCGCTTTGCGAAAACCTCTATTTCAAAGGAAGTAACACTCCTGTTACCCCTATGCCCACCTCCTACTACACCCTGGCCGCCAACCAGATCAATATTCCCAAGGGTGAAGTTATAGGTGGTGTGGAGGTACAGTTTACCGATGCATTCTTTGCCGATAAAAAGACTCTTGATAATTATTACGTGATTCCTCTGAAGATGACAGGCGTACAGGGTGCAGACTCCATCCTTCAGGGTAAGGCAGTCGTAGCAAACCCCATGTTGACAAATAGTGGCGACTGGAGTGTACAACCCAAGAATTTTGTACTTTATGCTGTAAAGTATGTCAATCCCTGGCATGGTGAGTACCTGCGTCGTGGAGTGGATCAAGCTGTGATAAACGGCGTTTCTTCGCAATTGGTACGCCATCAGCAATATGTAGAGAAGGATGAGAAAGTAAATATTACAACTGAAAGCCTGAAAGACAATATTCTATCCTTATCAACCAAGGATGCGCAAGGTAATCTTTTCAATTACAACCTCAGCTTGACTTTTACCGAAGATGGTAATTGCACAGTAGGTAGTACTTCCGATGATCTTATCATTTCCGGTACCGGTAAATTTGTGAAGAAGGGCGAAAAGAACAGCCTTGGCGGTAAAGATCGTAATGCTATCTATCTGGACTATACAATTGACTTTAAAACCAAAAACATGCAGTACGCCACCAAAGATACGTTGGTGTTAAGCAGTCGTGCCGTACAAGGTGGCAAGTCATTCGAGATAGAAATAAGATAGTATTATCTGGTATAAACGTTTAAACAAAGAAAACATGAAATACTTTAATCATAAGATAATCGGTATTGCCATGATGTGTGCAACGGTTATGGCATGCACCGATAAGTATGACTGCAACCTTCAGGTAGAAAAGCCTGAAGAAGTGGCCAATAGCGAATACCTGGCCAGCTTTGATTTGCTGAAATCGTACATTACCCGCGATGCCAGTTCTCCGTTCAAGTTTACGGCAAACTTGTCTTCAACAGACTTTTTAAAGAAAGACATTGCTTACAGCACCATACTTAGCAATTTTGATGGCATAGATATTGGCGGTTCTATCACTCCCGTCAATTCATTGAAAGAGGATGGTTCCTTCGATTTTGGCGGAATGCAATTAGTAGCTGATGCTGTCAAAGGAACGGACATAACGCTTTATGGTGGTACGCTCTGTTCCAATCAGGGACAACGCACCGCTTATTATAATGAACTGATACAGCCCATCATTATTCCCTTCGTACCCGAGAAAGGTAAAACTGTGATTTGTGACTTCGAGAATGATGAACTAGGCAAAGCTTACGGTATGACCGGAGGAAGTCAGGCTGTGGTAGAAAACGACCCGGATGGGAAGAGTGGTAAAGCACTGCATGTAGGTACCGACGATAACAAAGCTGCCTATTCACATCCTAAGTTCAACGTCAAGTTACCGGAAGGTCGAAAACTGGGTGATTACGTCAATCTGACCATTGATATGCGTATTGTAAACGAAGACGGTATATATGGAGCAGGTATGAGAGTCTTTATTAATGGAAAAGAGTTCAACGTTGGTATGAATGCTAAAACTTTTGGTTGTAATCCCAACACTTGGAATCGTGGAGCGGTCATCAGCTTAAATAGCGCTACAGCTCCAGGCTTCATATTGCCGGATGAAATGAAAGGACTTACTGAATTTGAGCTTGCCGTTGGTTCCGCTTCTGGAGGAGCACAATATTTTCTCGATAACATCGTGATGAATTATGAGCTTCCCGGAACAGGTGTTACTAAAATTGACTTTGAAAAAGATGAACTTGGAACGTCTTATCCGATGACTAACGGAAACTCTTCCGTTGTAGAAAATGATCCTGAAGGCAGTGGTAAAGTATTACACGTAGGTACAGCAGCTACCCCTTGCAATAGATCTTATCCTAAATTCACAGTAAAATTGCAAAACGGAAGAACGTTAGGTGACTACATAGGTCTTTCTCTCGACATGTACCTGATAGATGGTAAAGGTGGCTGGGGCGACGGCATGCGGGTAGTGATTAATGGACAAGAATTCAACTGCGGCCAAGGACCGTTCAACTTCGGTTGTGAAGCTAACAAATGGGGACGAGACAAGATTTATATCACATTCCTGAAAGAAGGTGAAGCTACGGGAGGAGGAAAGATCGCTATACCTAATTCCATGAAAGATCTGACCGAGATAGAATTGGCCGTAGGTTCAGGCTCGGGTGAGTGGCATGCTTACATCGATAATATCAACCTCCACTGGAAGGCCGATGATACCATCATCGAGAAAACTCCGGAAGAGAAAAAGAATATCTTCACTGAAGAGATGAATAAATGGATCGGTGGTATAGTAAATGCCGGTGGTGAATCTGTAAAAGTATGGAATATTGTAGGCGAACCACTTGACAAAACCATGGATGCCAACACCTTCAACTGGGGTGAATATTTGGGCGAAGTAGAATATGCACGTACAGCCGTAAAACAAGCACGTGACACAGCAAAAATTGATCTCAACCTCTTCGTTAGCAATACTTTCAATCAATCTGATGAGATGGGACAGAAAGCCGATGAATTGATCGCATTGGTAAAATCCTGGGAAGCAGATGATGTAACCCGTATTGACGGATACAACATCCTTCTTCATGCGGTTTATTCCAAAGACGCCACTTCTCAGAAAGCCAATGAAGAGATGATTTCCGAATTGTTCGACAAGCTGGCACAGACCGGTAAACTGATACGTGTATCCGACCTCAGCATGATGGTGGAAGATACAGAGGGTAAATTCATCCAGACCAGTAAACTGACCGCCGATGAACGGAGTGCCGCAGCCAACTACATAGCTTTCATCATGAAAGAATATCGGAAAACTATCGCATCGGACAAGCAATATGGCATATCCATTTCAAGTATGACCGAAACCAGTACCGGTAACAAGATTTGCCCCTGGACTTCGGGATACAATCGAAATGGAATGTATGAAGGAATAGTTGAAGGATTGAAATAACCCGAAGTATAATGAAACTATTTATTAGAAATCTATGCATTTTTCTGATGGGAATGTCATGTTGGGCATGCTCTGATAATAATAATGCGGAGACTGATGATAACGGGAAGGGCGCATATGCGCTCTTCCTAAAAAAGTCAATTACAGTGAGTGCCGGTGAAAACCAGACAGAGGTCGTTATAGAATGGGCAAAAACCTCCTGGGAGATAACCTTCGAACAGGGAGATATTGTAAAAAGTATAACTCCGATGTCAGGTGGAAGCAGTGATGGAGAAAAGCAGTACACAAAAATTCAAGTGGTTTGCAATGCTAACGCTTCAATGAAACAACGTACACAGACTATTCACATTACTGACCTAACCAACAAGCAGACTACCGATTTATTGATAGAACAGGAACCGGCGTTCAAGTCTGTAACACTTAATATTGACCCTACAGTAAAATATCAGCCGATAGCAGGATTCGGTGGAATGTACAATCCTAAAATTTGGTGTGGCGGAAACCTCATTTCTGCCCGACAATTAGACCAAATGTATGGTGAAGGCGGATTGGGCTACTCCATCCTTCGCCTAATGGTTTATCCCAACGAATCTGATTGGAATGCTGATGTAGAAGCGGCTAAAGCGGCACAGGCCAATGGAGCAATAGTTTTTGCATGTCCGTGGGACTGTACAGATGCTCTCTCCGAACAAATCAAGGTGAACGGCAAAGAAGTAAAACATCTCAAAAAAGAGAACTATGGAGCATACGCCGATCATCTTATCCGTTACATCAATTTCATGAAACAGAATGGAGTAGATCTTTATGCCATATCTGTTCAGAATGAACCGGATATGGACTTTACTTATTGGACTCCTCAGGAAGTGGTAGATTTTGTGAAGCAATACGGTGCCAAAATCCGTGAAACCGGAGTCAGACTGATGTCTCCCGAAGCATGTGGTACACCACCCGAATACACGGATCCGATCATCAATGATGCCGGAGCATTTGCACAGACCGATATTATTGCAGGACACCTTTATCAAGGTTTTACAGACCTGGATAATGGATACGTCAAAAATCGTCACGATTACATCTGCGGTCTCTACCCTCGCATCCATGGAAAGACCTGGTGGATGACGGAACATCTCTTTAATGACGGAGAAAAATCAGATGATCCGTCAGCATGGGAATTCCAAAAGTGGCAATACTGCCTCAACCACCTTGGCAAAGAAATCCACATGTGTATGGAGGGCTATTGCAGTGCATACGTATACTGGTATTTAAAGCGCTTCTATGGGTTGATGGGCGATAATGACAAGCGCAGCCCGGTGGGTGAAGGTGAAATTGCTAAGAATGGTTACATCATGGCCCATTACGCGCAGTACGCCACAGGTACTACCCGTATTAAAGCTGTCACGAATAATACAGGAATATGTGCCACAGCCTACATCAATGAAACAGGAAATGAAGTAACGGTTGTATTGCTGAATTTCACCGGAGCCACCCAGTGTATAGAAATACCGTTGGCAGGAATGAAGCGTGCAAATGCCGTTGAAACCAATGAAAACAAAAATATGGAAGTTATCAGTACTGAGATGCTGGAATCTGGCGAGGGTGTATATGTACTGTTGTCCGGTAACAGCATAGTCTCTGTCCGGTTGACCTTATAATTGCATGAAGTGATATGGAATCACTCAAGTAGTTCAGATTCTCTCCAAATGGTAAGTGTTGCCAAAGCAAAACAAAAAATTGCTTTGTGCAACACTTTTTTTTTATTTTTGATGTCACGTTCGCTTTACACGTTCGTCTTAGTAATGTAAATGGAACTCAAACAATTTAAAATATCCGTTCTACCCCTCCGCAATAAGCTATTGAATTATGCGCGGAAGTTGACCGAAAGTCCGGACGATGCAGAAGATGCCGTACAAGAAGTCCTGCTCAAGCTATGGAACAAAAGACTTGAACTGGAACAGTACCGTAACATTGAAGCATTCGCCATGACTATGACACATAATCTCTGCATGGATATGTGGCGCACCAGGCATACCGCCAGCGTACCGTTAGAGTATGTACAGGATGCCACTCCCGGTGGAACACCGGAACGGTTGCTTGAGATAAAAGACGAAATCCGTCTGATGCATGAAATTATTAATTCATTGCCTACCTTGCAGCGCACCATCATGCGGATGAAAGACATCGAGGAGTATGAAACGGAAGAGATCGCCGACATCACAGGCTGTAATCCGGAAGCCATCCGAAGTAACCTGTCGAGAGCACGAAAAAAAGTGAGAGAAATTTACCTGCAAACCGTACAAGAAAAAATAAGGAGGAAACAAGTATGAAGATAGAAGAATTAATAGACCGCTATTTCGAAGGACAGACCTCATGTGAGGAAGAACGCGAATTACGCAGTTTCTTCACGCAAGAAAATGTACCGGAATCGTTACAAGTATATCGTCCCTTGTTTGTCTGCCTGGATCAGGAAGCAAAAGCATTCCGGCAAGAAAGTGCTCCTGTTAAAAAGCCTTCCTTCCGCCGTCGCTTTATTTACACAACGGGAGGAATAGCAGCCGGAATTTTATTAGTGATCGGCATTGCCGGTACGCAGCGATACCTTCACCCCACTCCGGAAAATTACGTCATCATCGACGGCAAGCAATACACGGATGCAAACCTGGTGCATGAACAAGCACTTGCTGCTTTCCAAGATATGCGAACTACGGAAGATGAAGTGCTTGATCTGATGTTTGAATAATAAAAAGAACTAATAGATACAATTATGAAAAAGTTCACTCATACCCTGCTATGCTGCCTGCTGCTCTTGTTCAGTACCGGCATGTACGCCCAGAAAGGGCTGCAAATAGCATCCGTATTTCAGAAATACGGCAACGAGAAAGGGGCCACTTACGTGGAACTGTCCAAGATGTTATCCAAGAATTGGGACATCACCCATTACCAAAGCCTGAAACTGACAAAGGCAGAAAAGGCATTACCGGATATCTACCGGTGTCTAGAATCCGACCGGGAACATGCCAGGAAAATAAAAGAAGTGGTGACAGACGGGCATATTCAATCGGGATACTACCAGTTGCCTCCGGTAAAAGATAAAATAAACCGCTTCATACTATTCCGGCTCGGCAAGAAAGGAGAAGCCACACTTATCTATATCGAAGGCGAAATAGACAGTGACGACCTTGTTACACTGATATTCAGCAAAGACTAATTCTGAAATTTATAAATCACAAATAATAAAACTTATGAAACGAATTTTCTTTTTATTCCTTATCATGACTTCCATGACAGTCGTGGCACAAGAAAGCATCCCGCAAGATACAACTCTCTATCTCAACGGACGGAAGATCATCATTAAAGAACATGATGGCAAAATCAAAGTGAAAATGTATGAGGCAAAAGCCGACAATGACACCATCGAAAACACCCAGGTATTTGAAGGTGTGTATCTGGACGGCCGCAGCATTGAACGAACCACAACGGTTTCCGTACCTTTCGTGAAGAAGAAAAAAGGCTATTACCGCTTTGATCCTCACTACCCTGCCATCTATTTCGGCTTTAACAAACTGGCAAGCAATACATTTCAGTACTCTGCCAAAGTACCTCAACTTGGCTCGAAATCCTGGGAATGGGGTATCAATCTGTTTAATACCGGAGTTGCCATAACCCGTAACAATCATTGGGGATTGACCACCACCCTCGGTTTAGCACGTATCGTCTATAAATTGGATGACAATTACGGCTTTGAGAAAGTAGACGGCATCACCGTTTGCCGGCAAGCCGAAGATGTAGATTACCAAAAGAGCTGGCTGCGCTATTGGGCTTTCCGTCTGCCTGTCAGTCTGGAATGGCAAACCAAATTCGGCAGTCGCCGTGCTTTCATTGCCGCTGGTCCGGAAGTGGAATGGCGTGTAGGGGTTAAATCCAGAGCCAAATATGATGATAAGAAACATACTTTGAGTAGCAAGCTGAATACCCATCCGCTTGGCATGAATCTGCTGCTACAGGCCGGTTATGGTTGCTTGGGATTCAATGCCCGTTTCGCTCTCACTTCTCTGTTTGAAAAGAATAAAGGACCCGAACTCTATCCGGCTTCTATAGGCATAGGTTGGTATTGGTGACAGCATAAAACTTTAATAATTCATTTCCCGCCTCACAACAAAAACTGTGGGGCGGACTTGTTTTTGTCTATATAGAATTGTATCTTTGTATCGCTACTCCTTTAACAGCAAGAAAGGAAAAATAGAATGAAAACAACTAATGAAATTCTCGCCATCCTGCACGAGTTCAAGCAAACAACCGCTGACAAGTACGGCATTGAGAGTCTTGCTCTCGTTGGTTCAGCTGCCCGTGGCGAACAACGGGAGAACAGCGATATTGATGTTTGCGTAAAACTACGCAAAACCACCTTTCGTGCCTATATGGCGATCAAGGAAGAATTAGAACACCTCTTTCATACAAAAGTTGATTTAATAACCTTGCATGAGAACATGCGCCAAATGTTCCGGCATAATCTTGAACAAGATGCAATCTACGTCTAAACAAGCATTAATAGATATGCTTCGCTTTGTAGAAAGCCAAACAGCATTCATCATCAAAACCACTGTTCGGATAAGCAATTATCAGGATTTTCTCAATTCAGACGATGGCATGGTATTATTCAATTCGACGTGTATGTGCCTGCAAACTATTGGTGAAACGATCCGACAAGTAGATGACCGTACTCACGGATGCCTTTTCTCTCATTATCCCGAAATACCGTGGAGACAAATTATAGGAATGCGTAATATAATCTCACATGAATATCTCTCAATAGATCCGGAATTGATCTACGACATTACCAGCAAAGAACTTCCTCCCCTACTCGCTAGTTTACATCAGATTCTCATAGATATTGATGCCGGTCTACGAAATAAGGAGTTGGGGGAATAGACATCATTCGTATCATACAGAGAATTAAATAATCATTTTTATTATGACCAAAGAAGAACTTATGAGAAAAGCGATTGAGCTCTCCACGGAGAATGTCGCTAACGGTGGCGGCCCATTTGGTGCCGTCATTGCCAAAGATGGAGAAATCATAGCTACCGGAACGAATCGTGTGACATCCTCATGTGACCCGACAGCGCATGCCGAAGTCAGTGCCATTCGTGCAGCAGCCACGTCACTAGGTACTTTCAACCTCAGTGGTTGCGAAATCTATACCTCTTGTGAGCCCTGCCCCATGTGCCTCGGCGCTATCTATTGGGCCCGACTGGACAAAATGTATTATGGAAACAACAAGACTGACGCCAAAAATATAGGTTTCGACGACTCTTTCATATATGATGAAATCGCTTTAAAACCTGCCGATCGCAAACTACCCTCAGAAGTATTGCTACACAATGAAGCCATCAAAGCTTTCGAAGCATGGGCTGAGAAAGAAGATAAAATAGAGTATTAAGAAATTAGAAAAGAAAAGTCCCCGGAGTACTGCTATCTCTCCGGGGACTCGAATTTAATACACAAGGTATTTGCAATGAAAGGTTATTTGCTTATATTGTTATTCTTTTAGAAACGCATACCTAAAGATAATATCACCTGGCTGCGAGTATTAGTCAACTTAGCTGCAGTAAGTCCTACTTCGCCATCTTGAGAAGAATCGAAAGGATAAAAATCACCTTTCTGTACTGAATATTTGTAAGCTAAATCGGCATAAAATGCAGAGCCTCTGTAACCGATACCCAGTGTGTAATTACTCAATGACTTAAGATTAGCATAATCCGTATCAGTATTAATGGACTCTATAGGCAATGCCTTAATAGCATCCTTCTTGAAAGCAGAGCTACTATAATTATATCCGGCACGCAAAGCAAACTGTGGAATTACTTTATACTCAGCACCAATGCGGAAAGTATTGACGCCCTTCAAACAGAGTTTAGACTCATTACTTTGCCATTCCATCTTATCGCCATCAGAATAATAGAACTTAGTTGTCGAGTAGTCTTTATACTCATATTCAGCACCTAAAGCCAATTGAGTCCCTACAGTATATCCCAAGCTCAGATTATAAGTCCATGGAGTGTTCATCTGATATTCTTGTTTCAAATCTCCATTATTCAAATAATCAAAGCTATCCACCGTTGTAGATACAACCTTATCTCCCTGATACAGATCGGAAACAAGACGGGCTGAAGTAGACCATGTCAAATTATAGAAAGTCGGGGTATGTATGGCAAGCCCGAGACGTAAAGGTGAATCCTCAAACGGACGAAGAATAGCACCAAGTTTAAAGTCAAAGCCGGCACCACTTACTTTATTGAAACTTTCCAAGATGTATCCGGAACCTGTCGGTTCTTCATTTCCTGTACGGAAATCTTCATCATATAATGTATACTTATTATAGTCCACATCATAAGCTCCTATCGTAAAGCCAAGATAGAAACGATCATTAAAGTTGAAAGAAACATTAAAATCAAATTGATTTACTCCTCCACTTTCCCGAGAACGGAATTCACGTAAATAAGGATAGTCACCGTCTCCTAAAATGCTTGTGTAGAAATTATAATTCTCATATAAAAGATTACCTTCCTCATCCTTTATTTGATTACCATCGGCATCATTATAAGGATAAGGTGTCTTATCAGTAGTTATTGAAGGATTTATCAGGTGTCCCTCCCATCCCAGTGCGGAAAGCCATCCGATATCATTTGCATTAAAAGGATTACTACCCTTCCACATTTCCGGTGTAATCCCATCGGACATAGCTGCCATCTGATAGGTCTGCGAATAACCATTCAAGTCTCCTGCCATAGTCATATTCCGATTGAAAGACTTTACTTTCTGATAATTAAAGGCAAAGTTTACATAACGTAATGACGTAACATTACCAACCTTGGTAGAAAACACAACACCTGCATTATCAAAGTTCCAACGGTTTTTTCCCATATTAAATGTCTGTCCGCCATATTTGCTTTCAACATCTGTAATCGAATAGCCGAAAGATGCTACTATATCGTTACTACGATAGATACCAATACCCGCAGGGTTCGTACCGATAGTGGAAATATCACCACCTAACGCTCCCATTGCGCCTCCCATACCTACGAAACGAGCAGTACCACTTAGATCTTTACTGGCTATATTCGTAGCATCGTATACCGTCTGTGCCCCTGCACCCATTGAGACGAACATAGCAAGGGCTGTTAGAGTCATTATCTTTTTCATAATTCATTCATTTTTGTGTGAAACACTTAACTTTTATCTTCTTCTGCTTGAACCGCCACCGCCACCACTGGAACGTGTGGAACCTCCACCGCCACTGGAATAGCTACTGCCACTGGAACGGGAACTGCTTCCTGATGAATAACTGCTACTGGAAGAAGAACGAGTGGAAGGAGCACTATAAGACCGTGAGCTAGAAGAACGATTATTATCATTAGAGTAGCTGCGTGGAGCTGTTGAACTACCCCGGTTATAGGTACTGCTACTACGTGTTGAAGTACTTCTTACAGTGCCGCTACTTCCCGAAGATGATCTCGTTGAAGTACCACGAACCGTACTACCACTACGTACATTTCCTACATTGCTATTATAAGAAGAGCTGCTACGTGTACTACTTGGACGTGTATAGGTAGAACGTCTTGAGGAAGCTGCATCTGTGCGGGTTGACATTCCCGGACGTTCACCGGAAGAACGGGTTCCCACTACCCGACGGGTAGTTCCAATTTCTCCACGTCTTACTTGTCCACTTGTGCTTTGTCTGGTCGCACCTGTCACTCTACCAGTTCCGTCAGTACGCCGTGCAGTTGTCGTACTACGTGTTCCGCTGTAGCGCCTGTTCGTATATGTATCACGACTCCCCCAATGGTTGCCTCCCCAGTGTCCACCGCCACCGGGATACCAGCCACCGCCAGGATAATAATGATGGTGATGATGTCCCCATCCCCAACTCCAGCCACCGTAGAAACCGCCCCAGCCATAGGACCAGCCACCGTAACTGTAATAAGGTGAGTATCCACCCCAACCATAATAAGGATAGCCTCCCCATCCGTAGGAGTTATAACGCCAATCCCACCATAAGCGGTTAGAGAAAGTCGGGAAAGCATACGCATACATTCCGTCAGTATAAACGTTCCAGTCCCATGAATTCAGACCGTAAACGATATCCCAATAATACGGGCTACTGATGCTCACCGCATAACGCGGGTTGCGGAAACGTACGATACGCATAGCATATTCATAATCATCTTCCGAACCATCGAAGCCATTTACCCATTCACCATCCGGATCGGGCACTGCTTTTTCCTTAATATATAAGGTATCATCTTCCATTACGAAGTCATTCTCACGAGAATCATAACGACGGTTATATTCGTCTACATCACGTGTATTTCCTTTACGATCCTGTACTACAACAGTAGTATTACCTGGCGACGTATAAACCGTAGTTGGTGCATTCGACTTTACTACAATTTCTTCAGTCGGAGCAGAGCTTGTAACTTTCTTCTCCTGCTTCTTTTCCTTCTTATCCTTAGAAGGAATGTAGTAAAGGTCGTCATCTATGCTCTGCGCCGAAACCATCCAAGGGAGGCACAAGGCAAAAAGCGATAAAAAAACAATCTTTTTCATATGGGTGTGGTTTATAGGTTTTACATTAATCCATTTTATCACGTCACAAAGATAGCGATGGATTTTACCGCATACAGGAGAATTTCCCCAAATGATTATAGGGATTTCCCTATTCTATCATAACAAAAGAGATATTATTTTGGTTTTCAATGCACTAAATTAAATCTCCAGTGCAAGTTTATAACACATGAAACTTATCCGTTTGACGGATATAAAATGCCGGAGAAATCAGTGCGTGATATCTAGCTATCTACTGATGAGATAAAGGCTATACGAGATGTAAAAGTCAGCAGGGAGAATCGGATTAGGAAGTATCTCCGGAATTTGTATATGTTTATACATTTTATCTATCTGATCTTTTTTATTACTTTTGCAGCAAATAAACGAACAATACTAAAAAAAACAATGCAAGACATAAGAAAGCAAAACGTATATGACCTTGCCCAAGAAAGGTTACGTGTCATTTTTCAGAATTTTGATAATATTTACATCTCATTTTCAGGAGGCAAGGATAGCGGTGTACTATTAAATTTATGCATAGATTATATCCGCAAACATAATTTAAAAAGAAAAATTGGGGTATTTCATATGGATTATGAAATACAGTACAACATGACAATTGATTATGTGGAACGAACTTTTAAAGAGAATCAAGACATCCTGGATATATATCATATTTGCGTACCTTTTCGAGTAACGACATGTACGTCCATGTATGAAGATTATTGGAGGCCATGGGATGAAGACAAAAAAGCAGTCTGGGTACGCCAAAAACCGGAGAGGGCAATGACATTACATGAGTTCCCTTTCTACACTACCGACATGTGGGATTATGATTTTCAAATGGAATTTGCCCAATGGCTACATAAAAATAAAAAGGCTACCCGAACATGCTGTTTAGTTGGCATTCGTACACAGGAAAGCCATAATCGTTGGCGTGCCATTTACAGAAAAACAAAGGAACGATATGCCAACTACCTATGGAGTACCCAAATTACTGAAGGTGTTTATAACCTCTATCCTATTTTTGACTGGAAAACAACTGATATCTGGGTAGCAAATGGTAAATTCAAGTGGGATTATAATCATCTGTACGATCTTTATTATCAAGCAGGAATTAGCCTTGACCGACAACGGGTAGCAAGTCCTTTTATCTGCGAAGCCATAGAGAGCCTGTCACTGTACAGAGTGATTGATCCCGATATGTGGGGACGGATGATTGGCCGGGTTAACGGAGTAAATTTTTCCGGGATTTATGGAAAAACCGGAGCCATGGGAAGAGATGAGATACATTTACCCAAAGGATATACATGGAAATCCTTTACAGAGTTTCTTCTGTCTACTCTACCTGAACATACCCGGAACAGATACCGGAAGAAATTGGAGACAAGTATCAGATTCTGGAAGAATAAGGGCGGTGTACTCAGTGACGAAGTGATACAGAAACTAAGAGAAAGAAATATTCCTATTCAAGTAGGAGAAAGTACAAACTACAAAACAGACAAGAAGCCTGTCAAGATGGATTATTTGGATGATATTGATATTGCAGAATTCAAGGAAATTCCGACTTACAAAAGAATGTGTATCTGTATCCTACGCAATGATCACGTTTGCAAATATATGGGATTCGCACTGACAAAAGAAGAAACACTCATGAAAAATATGGCATTAAAACAATATGGAAAGATTTTCAAAGATGAATAGAATTTCTTAAATGCCCCATCTTTAAATAAGACAAACTGCATCTCAGCATAACTTTTTCATGCAAGCATGAAAGTTCTGCATTCGATTTGCATTATCTTTGCAGCTAATAAACAAATATACAAAGAAACTGGTTCGCTTCGCTAACAGAGGCTTTGCATTTAACAATAAATTATATTCCAATGAAATATTTAGAATTTACTTTCCGCACTTCTCCTTGTACAGAAGTAGTAAACGATGTGCTTTCCGCTATCCTGGGCGATGCAGGTTTTGAGAGTTTTGTTGAACAAGAAGGCGGTATTGCTGCCTATATACAAAAAGATTTGTATGATGAAACAACTGTAAAAGCAGCTATTGACGAGTTCCCCCTACCAGATACCCAAATTGAATATACTTTTACAGAAGCCGAAGATAAAGACTGGAATGAGGAATGGGAAAAGAACTTCTTCCAACCGATTGTGATTGGTGACCGCTGTGTCATCCACAGTACTTTCCACCATGATGTTCCCCAAACAGAATATGATATTGTCATCAATCCGCAAATGGCTTTCGGTACAGGACATCACGAAACCACCAGTCTCATCATCGGTGAACTACTGGACACTGACCTACAAGGCAAGTCCCTTCTCGATATGGGTTGCGGCACTTCCATCCTTGCCATTCTTGCTCGCATGCGTGGTGCAGAACCTTGTACTGCCATCGATATTGATGAATGGTGCGTTCGTAACTCACTTGAAAACATCGAATTGAACCACGTAGACAATATTTCCGTATTCCAGGGAGACGCCTCTTCACTGGAAGATATAGGTCCGTTTGACGTAGTCATTGCTAACATCAACCGGAACATTCTGCTGAATGACATGAAACAGTATGTACGTTGCATGCGCAAAGGTTCCCAACTCTTTATGAGTGGATTCTATGTGGACGACATTCCTCTGATCCAGGCAGAGGCCGAACGTAACGGATTACACTTTGTACACCATCAAGAGAAAAACCGTTGGGCGGCAGTGAAATTTGAACTTTAAAGCCTACTTGTCCCGGGTAGCATCTACCGGATAACTCCGGCTGATGCTACCTGCTCAATTATGGACAAAAAAATCCCGACAAGACAATAATTGTCTGCCGGGAACCAGTATGAATCTTATCTCACTTAAACAGATAAATGCAATCTAAAATACTTCCTCATGAACCATATATAAATGAAGCTGAGCAATAAAATAGCGCATAAAAGATACAAGTATCCCCAATTCTGACAATAGATATATCCGATAATCACTATAGCCTGCACAGCCATATAAACCAACGAAACCACAACATGAGGTATTTTCAACTCATTTGCCATTAACTGATACATATGTTTCCGATGTGGCAAGCCTATGTTTTCATGGAGCATCAGACGATGAATAATAGTCAAAACACTATCAACTCCGTAAACTGCCAAAAGAATCATCCAACTGAAATCCTCCGTTTTCAGAATCAACTTCCCTATCAGGAAAAGCAGTATGAAAGCGATACTCACAGAACCTACATCACCGGCAAAACACTTCGCCTTCCTGCGGAAATTAAAGAAGCAGAATACCACCACTGAACAAAGCACCGTATAAATTAAAGCCGGTTCAGCAAAGGATACCATTTCTTCATTGATATAAGCCAATGCTCCTAAAATAATCAATGAATAACCACCTGTAATACCATTAATGCCATCCATGAAATTATAAGCATTGATGATACCTGTGCAAACGATCAAAGCTATAATGATCCACCACCAGGAAAGCGAAAACAATCCCCATTGATAAAACATCAAGGCCATGGCAGAAAAGTGAAACACCAGCCGTAAACCTTGGGAAGTAGAACGAATATCATCTACAAAGCTAATAAATGTTATTAGGCTCAGTGCCAATATAAACCAAGGATATTCCCAGTCGTTAGTCAGGAAATAAGCCAAAGCTCCGAAATAGAAGATGATTCCACCACCACGCAAAGTAATCCGTGAATGAGAACTACGTTCATTGGGTTTATCTATGATATTAAACTTATCAGCCACCCTAAAATAAAAAAGTTCTGTCAGGAACAACAGAACCAAAATAATTACGTAATACATTATTCATTTTTATTAATCCAATGAAACCATATCTGAACACAGACAAATAAAAAAGCTGCTACACTTACTACAGCCATTACAATCCAAAGGCATATACTCATTCTATCTTGAAATTTTCTAATACATTTGTTGGCTTCCACCCTAATTCCCGCATTGCTTTCTCATTACTAAAGGTTAGTGACTTGGTTATTTTATCAAGCTTCAATGAATTTAATGGAGCTTTCTTACCCAAGCAGTCCCCTATCAAAGCCATGCCTTTTGCCAGCCAATAAGGGATCGATAAAGGCAGCGATTTATTCATCTGTTTACAAATCAGTGTTTCCAAATCCCTGAATGTAGGTTGATAACTATCACATACATTATAGATACCTCCTTTTCTAACCAGCAAAGGAATCAGGTTCGCAATATCTTGCACCATCAGTACACTTTTCCGAGCTCTACCATCTGCAATACTGAAATACCTTCCTCTACGAATCCCTGTTATCATAGCTCCCAAATTGCCCGGAGGATTAGGCCCAGCTATCAAGGAAGGGCGGATTATCCCTAACACAACATTGTGCTTCCGACACCAATTCTGTAAATACTCCTCCGCCAAGCGTTTACTCATAGCATAAGGAGTGGTTCCATTTAGCGGATACTCTTCCGTGATATTCACTCCATAATCACAACCATATACTGCTACTGTAGAAATAAAGATAAAAGCTCTCGGTGCTCCAACCTTCTCTAACGCCGCACAAAGGTTCTTCGTACCCTGTAGATTTACATCGAAAAACGCCTGTCGTTCAGCGTCCGTTTTAGGAATAGAATGGGCTTTTCCAGCAGCATGTAATACAATATCATAACGTTCGTATAGCTCCGGAATATTTTTTGAAATATTTATAGTATAGTTATCTTGCGGAGTCAGTCCAGCGGTTATAACATTATACCTCTCTCTCAATAAAGGACATATATTATAACCCAAAAAGCCAGAGGCCCCTGTAAACAAAAACTTCATAAATAAAATACTATTTTTGGTAAATTGCTTTAGTCTGCTCGTTTATTAACGTACGTTCTTTATCGAAAAACCATCCCCATTTATTTAAATAATAAATAGCCGCTTTGACATGTATCCAAAATAAGCGCAAGCTTTTATGAGATCCTTTTTCAAAATTGTGTGTAATCGTTACCTTGGGATAATACATCGTCCTATACTTCTTGTGAATACGTCGATTTAAATCAGTATCTTCCCCATACATAAAGATTCTCTCATCAAAGACCCCAATTTCTTCGATAATAGATTTTCGAAGAAACATAAAACAACCAGACAAGTAAGGAACATTCATCTCCTGATTATAATCAGCAAAACGCATTTCAAAATTATAATCAATTTTATTTTTGACTTTCTGAATAGGAATAAACATTCTTACTATCCAATCTGTTGGAGTAGGGAGCAATTTACATAAATGTTGTAGCTCACCACCAGGATATACAATGCGGGGCATGACATTTCCAACATCAAGGTTAACATCCATATATTCACATAATTTCTCTAAACAACCTGCAGAAAAGTACACGTCAGGATTTAAAACCAAATGATATTTTCCTAAATATGAAAACCTCTTCAAGACAACATTATGCCCAGCTCCAAATCCTCGATTTGAATTCAGAAAAATATATTGAATTCTACTATCGGATATTATGTTCTCTTCCAATGGAATTGGAGAATTATCTATCAAATAAAGTTTGGCTACAATAGGTGATTCTAAAACACTTCTAACTGTTCTATCCAACACCGATAAATCATTATTATACAATACGATTGAAACTGTTAATTGCATATTATTTATAACTTTTATTTTTATTCATATATTCTATAATAACTTTATCACGGGAATGACTTATCATTAAGTCTCTATTATATTGTCTTTTTCCAAAAGACACATTTATACTTTCAATAATAGATTTATATTCTAAAGGAGAATGTGCACAAAACATCATATCTGAGAATTTCTCAGATATACCTTCAAAAGCTACATCAGTTCCTATAATAGGGCATCCACAAGCAATAGCTTCAACAACTTTCACTTTTACACCTGCTCCTTTTTTTAAAGGAGCTATCAAAGCTTTACTCTTTGATAAATACTCATATGGATTATCTACAAACCCCACATAATCAATATTAGCTTCTCTCTTTATCTTCTCTTGTAAATCATTAGACAATCCTCCTCCTACAACTTTTATTAATATTTTCACATCCAGTAAAGGATAAATCTCATCCAAAAAGAAAGAGAGACTCTCTTCATTTTCCAGCCTGTTCCATGCGCCATAAAAGGTAAACCAGTTTTCCACTTTAGCAGGGTATGGCAAATTAATAATTGAATCACAGATGTAAAAAGAAGTCACTAAAGAAGAAAGCCCATATTGTGTAACTATTATAGCTCTGTCTTTCTCTGAAAAAGAAAATAGTGTTACATTATTCTGACTAAATATTCTCTTTTCAGTCCTCAGAACCCATTTATAATTCAAAATAGATTTTTTTCTTAAATAATATTGTGATATAACATCATGACACATTAAGATCTTTGAAGTATTGTGCAAAAATAAACCATATACAAAACTTTGAGAAAAATCCAAATACACCCAATCATACTTCTCTTGATGTACCATTTTATAGAGCTTATAAGCAATAAAAATATTAAAACGCGATACAAAAAATGGATGAAAAAAAGGAAGTTGGATACATCCGAGCATTCTATTGATATTATTAATAGAATACACTTTTATTTTTCTACACATACTTTTACAATACAAATCCAACTGATGATGTGCGGCATCAAAACAGATTAGATCAATAGTGTTAGACTTTAGTAAGTCAGTTAACAAAAGCCTTGTATAATTCTGCCCCGCAGTTTTATCACAAGGGACAAAAGCAGAAACAAATAAGATTTTTTTCATCAATTAAAATTCTCTATTATTATAGTTAAAGAATAGTATCAAAGTCATTTAGAAAGTTATTTTGCTATCATTAAATAGCAAGCAGAGAAGCTTAGGATTATAACAATATTCAAGACTTCAAAAAAGCATAGTCTTATCGTGTAGCTATAATGATACAAAGTTCAATTAAATGAGAATCTTTTTATATACCGTATTTCAATTTACGTATAAAAAGATAGCCTTTTCTCATAATTAAAAAAAGAGAAAAAAAGTTCATCGACATATAAATCAATCCCCATCTTATCAACCCCATTCTTTTTACAATTTGAGAGTAATATGAAGATAATTCAGGCTTAACTTGTTTAATAATACACTCTATATCAGCATATTTAGCACCATCTTTTAATAACGAAAAGTACTCATTGAGAATAAAAAAATAATAATATCTTTCATATTGGCAAGTACTTTTCAAATTTATACAATAATAATTATCAATCCATTCTAATAATTTTAACCGCTTATCAACTATTATTTTGCTTTTTTTATTTACCATTGAAGATGGTCTTTGGATATAATGATAGATATAATCATCTATATATGATATTTTTAGCGATTTATTTAACAATATCTGAAATAGCGTTACCACATCTTCACCTATTGTGATATCGCTAGGAGTATTCGTTTGCAAGAATACATCTTTCTTTATTAGTTTCCCCCATATAGTGGGTGCCGCATCTTTTATTAATACAGACTTGAGAACCCCCTCTGCTGTTAAACCATATTGATAGGTATTATATTGCTCAAAAATAAGTTTCTTTTTTTCTGTCTCAACTAGAAAATTTGCAAGAACCAAATCTGCACCAGTTTTAATGTATTGCCTAATTAGAAGTGAAATTGCATCATTCTCTAATGTATCATCAGCATCTAGAAATACTATCAAATCATAAAGTGCATTTTTCACTCCGACTTTACGAGTTTCCACTAAACCCTTATTCGATTGTGAAACTACATGTATTCTTTCATCTTTACATTGATATTTTTTCACTATATCTAAAGATTGATCAGTGCTACCATCATCAACAACTAGCACCTCAATAGCTGAATGAGTCTGATTTATACATGTATTTAGACAAGCACTTATATACTGTTCCGAATTATACATCGGAATTACAATTGACACAAAAATATCAGTCAAATTATTTTCTGTACTTATAATACCCATAATTTAAAGAAGCTATAATTAATGCATAAAAAATAAAAGACAACATATATAAAATTCCCGAACGTACTACATATACAGAAAATCCACATATAACAACATAGATAATTGACTTATAGTAATTCGAAAACAAATCATTTTTTAATAATTTGATAACATAGCCAAATAAATATGGACCACAAACCGCACCTATCATTCCAAAAGCTAAGTATGAACTTGCTATAAAATTAGTCCCCATACCAATTCCCATTACACTAGTACCTAAATAATCACTAAAAATATAGGCACTATTGAGCATTTTCACAGGAAAGTCAAATGTATTAACAATATAAGATTGGGAAAATGGTATTAGCAACAGTATACTGGCCAAAGAAGATATGCCAAAAGAAATTCCATAACAGTCTACATATTCCAAGGCTAAATAAGTATTTGTATTAGGTATTAACAAATCTGAGACGCGATAAAACCAATCCAAGTCAGCATTAAAACTATATCCTGAACGAAAATATTGAATATAATTCATCAAAATCAAAGAGACTAATATAAAAGAAAAAAAAGACCAAACAGAAATCTTCTTAAATTTTAGAGAATATAGAATTATAATTGGCATTAATATATACAATGCCACCGTCCTATTACCCGATAACATAAATTGAATAGCGACAATTAGAGAATATGTAAGCGGGATAATGTTTTTCTTCTTAAAATAAATATAATTCCAAAAGGCGTTAAATATTATCACATGAATTGATGCTATTAAAAATGGCATTATATACTTCTCAGCTCCTAACGCACCACCCCCTTTATATGCACTTCTTATCGCATCAAACCCACCAAGCAATGCAAAAATGAAATAACAAGCTAAAGAAAATAGCATCAAAATATTATTAGGAACATATTTTACATAAGCAACAGCCTTTACCTTTTTCTCACAACTCAATGAGCCACAAAAGAAAGAGAACAGAGCCACTGTAGAGACAATAGTACCTTTATTTATCGTTTCCAAAGAATATGGCAATCCAAACGAGAATAAATACGCTGTGCTATCTCCATCAAATACAAATACAGGAAAAATATAAACCATTATAGTTGAAATAATGATAAATATCGGCTCAAAATCCAAATAGGTATCAAATTTAGAATACTTGAAATAAAAAAATGCATTTACAATATACAATAATAATAAAGAAACATTTAGAGCCTTACAATACGTAAGAGGTGCAAAGAAGAAAAAGAAGAAAACAAGTGCTCCAATCTCAATCAATAGTATTCCACAAAATTTATTTCTTAGTTTCACTGATATATTTAGTTATATTTTTATGCAAAAAACAATTACTATATTAGAACATCAATTCTCTAGCTTTAGAATTAGCTTCATCCTCACATAAAAGTAATAGCCTACAATTAAAGAATAAGAATTCCAAATTCTAAAATAAGCAGGTAAATATTTATAGCAATCTTTACAAATCAAAAATTGTGAATAATTCTTCTTTATCTCCTTTATCTCACCAATGCACCGAAGTCCTCTTATAGAAATCCAAAAATAAGTTTTAATAAAAGCTGTGATTACACCTATACACAGCGAACTCAACTTTATATGATAAGTTATAGAAAAATCCAGTAAATCCTCAATTGCTAATAAATGATCTTTAGCCATAGAAAACGATAAAGAAGAATTCATCGCAGATCCATAACGCACACGATAATTATAAAAGTGTCTATTTAGTACTACAACAAGAGAGCTGCACATTAAGGCCTTCAAAATAAACACTTGATCTTCTCCATATTTAATACCTGCTGGAAATTTTAAATTGTATTTTTTTATCACATTCAATTTTATTACATATCCACAAATAGCTGGATGGTATACTTTCGAATTACAATAATCTTGACTTGATAACTCTAAAACTTCATTAGGAATGTTGCTATATTCAAGGACAGTACCATCGGTTTTCCTAAAGCCAAATTGAATAAAATCAGCATCTTTCCTATTAGTTGCTATATAATTAAGTGCTTCTGTATCAATCCAGTCATCACTATCTACAAAAAGAATCCACTCTCCTTTTACATTTTCTATTCCTATATTACGAGCAATGCTAACACCACCATTCTGTTCATGGAAAACTCGGATTCGTTTATCTTTCAATGCGTATTCATCACATATTACTCCCGAACTATCAGACGAACCATCATCTATCAATAACAACTCAAAATATGGAAATGATTGTTGTAATATACTATCAATGCATTGAGGCAAATATTGTTCCACATTATACACAGGAACAATTATAGAAAAAATTGGATGAGAACAATTCATTGTATTTTAAAGAAAATTAGTAAGAAAATGCATTGAATCTTGTTTTTTTAATGACAAAATTCTGTTAACATCTTTATAATCTATTTCTTTTCTACAGATCTTATCTATATTGCCTGTAGAAGTTATTAATCTATCTTCTAAATGCAACATACTTAACAGTGAAACAAATCTTGAAGAACCTCTTTCTGGATTCAAAATCGCAACAAATGGTTTATTAAAAAGAATAGAGAACACCGTCCCATGAAAAGAATCAGTTACTACAAACTGAGCATCACGGAATCCTGCTAACCATTTGGATATCGAAGGATAAATACATTCTGAAGCGTTATTTTCCACTATATTAGAAAAGGTTTTTATAGGGCCATTTTCACAAGGACTCAAGTGCAGAAAATTACTAATCTTTTCTATAATTATACTTTTCTCTGGCGTTCTGTCCAAGATATAAGTTAGTAATATATCCTGTGAGCAAGATCTGTCCTCATCTTCTATTAACTTCAGATAATCATTTTTATTCAAAAGCATTGTGGGATCTAAGACATGAACCGCATTTGTTTTTAAATAATCTCGACAAAGTCTAATTCCAGTTTCTTCTCTGACAGAAACAGCATTAAATAATTTGATACATTCCAAAGCTATTCCTATTTCTGCTTTTGAATACTCACTTAGATGATCTGTACCGAATGAGGCTGCATAAGCCACACGTTTTATCTGTATACCTTTTGTAAAAGACAAAAAATAAGTAGGGATATCACTCATCGGAGCTCGCCAAACTTGATCACTCCCTACAACTATTGCATCATAATATTTGACTTTATCACTCAAAGATTCTACATTTCCCGTAAAAAAATCAACCGTATCAATATAAGTATCAACAAAACGCTTCATATTGATGGAAATAGTCTTCTGAGCTTTCTTCTCTCTATTGAATGAAAGAAATAGATAACGATATGGATAATAACGATAATCCTTCAGTATATAAAACCGAATGGCATGATATATAAAATGTAGAGTTCGATTCCACAGAGATAAGTTCCGCACAATTCCATCCCGGTCTGTCACAACATCATGCCCCATACTCTTCAAGATCTGTTGCAAAGCATAGGCCTGAAGCAGCCCACCATAGTTATTCCGCAAGGGTTGGGTAAGGATTAATATTCTCATAAATACAAAGACACATTACTATCGAACAACCACTCAGCATTCTTCAATCTCGGATGTACCCTATCTTTCTCACTCAGCAAGACTTTATCTGCTGGCATCCTCCAGTCAATCTCCAAATCTGGATCATCCCACGCAATTGCCCCCTCGCTTTGCGGTGCATAAAAGTTATCACATTTATACTGGAAAACAACCTCTTCACTCAACACACTAAAACCATGAGCAAAACCACGAGGTATAAAGAACTGACGATGATTCTCATCCGTCAGCTCTGCTGATACATGTTGTCCGAAAGTCGGAGATCCTTTACGAATATCTACAGCTACATCAAGCACTGCACCTTTCACAACACGCACTAATTTACTTTGAGCAAAAGGTGGATTCTGAAAATGCAGACCACGAATAACACCATAAGAAGATTTACTTTCATTATCTTGTACAAATGTGGTATGACACACCTTTTCTTCAAACTCCTGCTGATTAAAAGACTCAAAAAAGTAACCACGAGCGTCCTTAAAAAGACGAGGTTCAATGATCACAACTCCATCAATTGAGGTTTTTATTACATTCATTTCTATATATTTTAAATGAAAATAAGCATAAAGCCCTTTCTTTTTAATAAAATCAAAATAGCAACAAGGCTATCTCCCTCCACATCTCTCCGAATTCTTCCTCAGTTTCATACTCATGAAAGGCATTGAGAATACGAATGTAGAAGCTCAATTTCAAATCTTTACCACTCAGAACTCTCGTAATAAGTACGTCGACTAATGTGGCAGTCCTCACAAAGTTGCTTAATACTTACCCCTAAATCAAGGCGAAGCTGATTGATATATTCACCTAAACTCTTATGACCACACGATTTTTCTGCTATTTCCAACACGATTTCTATATAATTAAATGTTAATATTCAATAATTAATCCATCAATCGTACCAACATGTTGGTACGATACTCTTTTAAAAACTTTCTAACTTCGAACCACATTTCAAAAAAACAACAAGTAATGAAAGCACTTAAAACGAGTATTTCCATTATGGAATTACAAAAGATAATCAAGCAATGGAAAAGTCGAAAAATTACAGATTCAACAATCTCCAAATTACTCGACTTATATCTTGGACTAACAGCCTATATGAATGAAGAAAAGGTTTATCCGATAGAAAACTTCTATGATATCAAGATGTCATTGAGGTTCTCTACCACGCAATCACTCATAGAAGCTATAAAGAGAAGCCAATCATTCGAATTCATCCAAGATGATAAAGCAAAACAGATTAAAGCATTTTATTCACCACTCTGGTATCATGCAAATTCTAAAAATAGAACAAATGAGATTATAAATACAACCAGTGCATCACCCAATTTATCACAAGCTTTTGCGCAAACTTTTATGGAAGATAATATATATACTAAAGGGAATTCTTCTAACGAAGAACTTTCGCCTACCAGCGAAGCACCTTCCAAGAACTTTTCTTCTAAAATAAATATTGTTACACCGGAATCTTTAGCTACCGCTAAAGAATTTTTTCATCTCATCAATGAGAATTCCACGCAGAAAGCACAGATGTTAACGCCACTCATCAATTGGTTTCAGTTGCACGAAGGACTCACGCGTAAGCACGCATGTGAGAATCTCATTTATCTGGTCAATGAACTACTAATTCCTTATTTTGCTTCGCAGGCACGATTTATGAAATCCAATCATGCCGGACGGCTCTGCTGGCTGAACAATCTATTAAAATCACCTCACGGGCAACATCTGTTAAACGATACCGCAAGAACAAACAGAGAGAAACGAAAACAAGTAATCCATGAAATAAGAACTAACCAACGCAGCAATCACCCCCTCAGCGAATTCGAATGGACAGATCCCGAATCCGAAATACGATTCTATGACGATGAGGTGGAAGGGATGGTGAACATACCCGAGGGTGCACCAGCAAGACCATCAGCAGAAGCGACTTGGAATGTGCTGAGCAACAAATGGGTATAAAACTTCCATAAACCATAATTTATAATTCCAATGAAACCATTTTATTATCTATGTGACTTTCCCGAACGCAAGAACGTGGGAAAAAATTTCGTGACAGAGTGCCCTAAATGCGGCAAAAACATCTTTATATCTCCAAAGAGACAGGAGCCTTTCATTGTTTCTACGGAGGTTGCGACTTCAAAGGAAAGCTCAAGGACTTCTGGGAAGAACGCACCAACTATGACTCGGCATCCGCAGGCATCGGAAATGGAAAATTCGCTGATGGCACTTCCGGAAACTATAACACTGCTTGTAAGCGCCTCCACAGCATCCACCGAGAAGGAAAAGCCGGAAGCGGAAATACCACATCCGAGGTACCCATGATTCCCGAAGACTACAAAAAGCTGCCCCCCCGAAGTATTCTCCAAAATAAAACCGCTGACAAACGATCCTGAAACTACCGATCAAGACCAACTCACTGCCCGGCGCTATCTTGCCGACCAGGGCATATCACTGAAAACAGCCATCGAAGCCCGTATCGGTTGCCTCACCCACCGCTGCTTCGGCAAAGACGAGGATAACAAGAACCCAGGAGCCATGCATCATTGCGTAGCCTACGTCAACTACCTGAACGGTCAGCCTGTAAATGCCAAATATCGTTCGTGCGATCCCTCAACCGGCAGAAGCACAGATGAAAGAGAAATAACCGGCATGGAAAAAGCAACTGCCTACACCAAACTCTGGAGCCAAGACTCGCCAACTGCACCCTCTCCACCTTACCACATCGACTGCATCAACCCTCTGAAAGTATCCGAAGCAACCATCCCTCGACTCATCATCACCGAAGGCGAAAAAGACGTGCTGACACTCAATGAAGCGGGATATCCTTACGCCGTCAGCATACCCAACGGAGCGTCAAGCGATCTCTCAAAGAGCTTCGAAGCCTTCGAACCCTGGATGGACCAGGTTAGGGACATCGTGATTTGCGGAGACACCGACCTGCCAGGAAGAACTCTGGTAAAACATCTCATCGACTATTTCGGAGCACGCTGTCTGCTCACCGAACTACCTGGTGACTGCAAAGACATCTCTGACGTACTCGTCACCTACGGCATTGAAATAGTGCGTGAAATTATCGAATCCGCCCGACCGCAACACACGGCGGACATCGTCACCGTAAGCGAACGGGCAAACGGGATTCTGAACGTGCTGCACGGAGAATACGACCACGGATACGACGTAGGTTACGGTCCCCTGACCGACCATGTATTCCACCCCACCGACCAGGGAGGGTTGATCATTGAGACCGGAATGCCCAACAGTGGCAAGACCGATTTCCTAAACGATCTCACGTGCCGGCTCATGGCAAAGACCGGACGTTATGTATGTTACCTCTCTTTCGAAGTGCCCGACAAAGATAAGCACATTGCCCACCTCGTACAGCTCATGTTGGGAAAGGTAAACACCGTAAATTATACCCAAGAACAGTTGAAACCTATCGTCAGTTTCCTGAACAGCCACATGGTGCACCTCGACTTGCATGAAGTATCCCCCACTCCCGACAATATCATCGCAAGGGCGGACATCGTGCGACACAGCCTTCCACTGAAATATCTCATTATCGACCCATACCTCTTCATGGAAGTGGAAACCAATCGCTACAACACCGAAACCCAAGCCATAAAAGCTATGCTGACGCAAATGCAGATATGGGGGCGAATCCATAACATCTGGGTGATTATCGTAGCGCACCCCCGCAGTCTGAAGAAACAGAATGGCAAGAACGAACTTGAAAACATAGACATGTACACCATTTCGGGAAGCGCCAACTGGGCCAATCTTGCCGATTTCATATTTTCCATATCCCGCATCAAACGGCAGGACGGCAACTATACCCGACTCGACATGCTAAAAGTACGCGACCAGGACCTGTATCAGACAGGAAGCGTCCTATATGTCCGACAAGCCTGCGGACGTTACGACGAACGAGAGTCCGAAGAACAGGTAGTGTCGGAAGCACAAGGCAAAGTCATGGGTAAGGACCACTTACCATGGGTCAGTCTCATAGAGAATTAACCGGAGTGACACTTGCGGCTGCAAAGCTTGATACTTGCTGCTGCGTAAGCTTACACTTGCATAAGTGTCAAGCTTCGCAACCGCAAGTGTCACTCTCCCCTCTCAACTCCCTTAAGGTTTCCCTAAATACTCAAAAATGAGTTCCACCTGTTTACTAGTGAAAATTTGCTGGGCGCAACGATAACCCGTATCCAGCAGAGCCTGATACAAAATCACGTTCCCGCGTATCCAACGCGAAAGGCGGTTAAGAGCCGAACGCTCTCCTATTTCAGGCGCATAAGCGCGTGCCAACTCGCTCTTAGAATAGGGACGGACAGGCCATTCTTCCACGGCCACATCCACATCATGATCACATACGATTTTCTTCATTTTACGATAACTTTTAGAGTACTGTTTATGCTATAAAGGTACAAAAAAGTCATCGGATATCACCTATTCCGAAACAGGTTTATCAGGTGTCAATGTCACTCATTTTCACATATTTTGGAGATTGTATCTTTGCATTGTTTACCACGGGAGATACAAGATTTCACTTAGTTGTTCCGTGAGGATTTAATTCTTTTATTAATCTTTTAAATTATTAATTATGTCACTGAATTACAGTATCGCAATGCTCAGGAATCCGCAAAAGCCGGATGAAGATGCAAAGGCTTACGCCAAGTCACAAATCACTAGAGATTTGACTTTGAAAGAATTGAGCCGACGCGTGGCGGGTCAGACTACTGCCAGTAGAGCAGATGTTTCCGCCGTGATAATCTCTACAGTAGAGAATATGATCGAAGGTCTACGAGCGGGTGAACAAGTGGATTTCGGAGACCTAGGAAAATTCCGACTTCAAATCACCAGTCGTGCAGCAGATACGGCGGAAAAATTTACTGCTGCGAATATCACCGGAGTCAACATTCAATTTGTTCCTGGAGAAGACCTGAAAAATATTTTTGCAGGAATGGAGTTCGCACCGGTTCCCACCAGAGCCGCTGTCAAGGCTGTGCTTAAAGCACAGAAGACAGGACAGACGTCCGTGGATATTTCCGGCAATACTAGTTCCGGTGGAAATAATAGTGGAAAACCGGATAATAACGGAAATACCGGAGGAGACGGTGAACTAGATGAAAATCCATTAGGCTAAAAATAAATCATAAATTAAAAATCCAATAACTTATGGAGAAAAAGACCAATTCAACTTGGAGCGTAATTATCAAAGTTATAATCACCGTAGTATCTGCACTGGCAGGAGTATTCGGTTTAAATGCCTGTATGGCATAACAATATGAGAGCAGGCAGCTTTTATCAGAACTATCGGGAGGTACGCCTTCTGGTAGTTCATTGCTCAGCAACACGATGCGACAGGAATTTCTCTATAGAAGCTCTTCAGCACTGTCACATAGCAAGAGGCTTTGCAAGCATAGGTTACATTTCTATATCACACGTGATGGCGAAGTGCATATTTGCCGTCCCGTCTATCAGATCGGGGCGCACGCATCAGGATGGAACGATAAAAGTATCGGTATCTGCTATGAAGGTGGACTGAATGAAAGCAGTCGACCGGCTGATACAAGGACGTATGCGCAAAAATGTTCGTTACTCGACCTGCTAAGGCAGCTTAAGACAGATTATCCAGAAGCTAGGATAATGGGGCATTATCAACTCAGTGTATTGGTGCATAAGGCATGTCCTTGCTTTGATGCAAGAAAGGAATATAAAGACTTATAATAACACAAATACTGATTTGGAATTCCACAGAGAAAGTAAAAATTCATTGTGGAATTCTACCTTTCTATCAACAGCTGTTTCAGGAATATACTTGTGAATATTCTCGCCCCTTCTTCATTCATCAGAAAAGCATTGTAGAAATACTTATCGTCATGAAAGCGTTTATCATTCATATAATTATAAAAAGAAATCTGTTTATAATTCGCCTGTTTTATAAAATACAAGATATAATTTTCCCAAAAAGCCTCAGAAAATCTAATTGCCAAAGCTGGATGCATCGGTGGAATCACAAGAACCGGTTGTAAATTACGCTCCAAGCAGAAATCTATAATCTGCTGTAAAAGTCGAATGCGATATTTTTGTCCCTTCTTATTATCCAAACTCAATGGAGCATCTAAATCATTAATACCAAACTCCACCTTCCAGTTTTCTATCCAAGATTCCGCATCCTCCTCAAAATCAGCGCACTTACATCCTTTATTATTAAAGGATTTCACTGGAATATCTTTTATCAATCTCTTCAAAGAGTGTATAGGTAAAAATAATAACGGAAATCTACGACGCCAAAACACCTGTCGATAATTATCTACAAGTGTTGAATCCAGTATATAATAATATTTATCATTAGCTGTTTTATTCCATTTTCCATCAACATTGAGCCCTGAAAATGGTCCTAATGCAATTACAACTTTGCCGCCTTTCTTCAAAATACTAAAGTAATTCTTCAGAATTTTAAAACCATTAGTCAAAGATTGTGGCTGTTCGGCCCAATTAAAAGCTTTTACCGGACAACCAGTATAGTTAAATGCATATTTAGAAGAAGAACTGCCAATATTAACTATATCAAAATTCCGTTCCAAATGTTTTCTATACCAATCATTATCCGGATAATTATCCATATCCGGTATCAAGTTCTTATACCAATTCGTCTTCTTCACCTGTTTATTCAAAATTAACAGCAAACCGGTGACAACCGCTATCGCGACAGCTATTCCAAATAAAAATAAAAAATATGCTATAGGAGCAACCATAAGTAAGACAATCATCAAAAAGAAATAGATAATCGCCATTTTTCTCAAAAGACTTCTCATACTAATATCCAGGACAACTGGCAGATTCTAAATGGAACTTATAGTCTTCATCCAATAAAGAAATTCTTGCTATTTCTTCATTCGTGAGTTCAAAATCAAAAATCTCAATATTCTCCTTCAGACGTTCAGGCTTTACTGATTTAAACACTGGAACAGTCCCCTTCTGTATATGCCAGCGAAGAATAATTTGGCCTATCGATTTATTATACTTAGAAGATAATTCATTCAATATAGAAGAAGTTCTGATTGGCTCAATCATACGGCATAAAGGAGAATAAGCTTGAATTGCTATTTTATGACTGATACAATAAGCCGCCAGTTCATCAGCGGTTCTCATTGGATGCAATTCAAACTGGACACAATGAGGATTTATCTCTATGCCAGCTTTAAACAATTGCTCAAAATGACGTACTTGATAATTTGCCATTCCTATCGCTTTTACTTTTCCGGTATAATATATCTCTTCCATCTTATGCCAAGTATTAATGTAGTGGCCAGGATAAGGCCAATGCATCAGCCAAAGATCTATATAATCAGTACGGAGGTTATTAAGAGATATTTCTATCTGCCGATCTATATCACCTTTCACCTGTTGTGAATTGCCAATCTTTGTCGTTATAAAAATCTCATTCCTTTTTATACCTGACTCATTCAGGCACTCTTCTATCACTTTGCCTACAACATGTTCGTTACCATAATCACGGGCTGTATCGAAAGCACGATAACCACATTGCAACCCGCTCAGAACAACTCTTTTCATTTCCTTATAGTCCATCCAATTAGTAGACATTACTATAAGTGGCATCTTATAATGATTAGATAATTCTACAAAATCCATATTGCAAGTCAATATTCAAATACAATTTTATTCAACTAACTTTTTTGTAAACAATAATCTATAACTTCTTGTGTTCTGTCACCAAAAATAGGACCATAATGAATTTGTTGTCCACTGATACCAGGTTGAGAACTATTTATTTCAATTATAACAGGTTTATTATCTTTATCAATACAAACATCCCACCCTATAAAGTTACATAAAGGGAAAAGCTCTATATGAGACGCTAATATGGTATTTAAGATTTCTGGAATCTGAGTAATTACTTGCCCTTTAAAAGTTATCCCGTTATAGGCATCCATTTTCTCAAGAGCATACGTATAACCAAAATCATTCAAGCTTCCATCTTTCTGTATTCCAACGCCAACTCCCCCAGAACCTAAATTATCAACGAAAGCACCTTTTTGCCCAATTCTTAATACAATGCTCTGTATTGTGACACGGTTATTAAGATATAATGTCGAAAAGCGCAATGTATTAATTGAAGTAGCATTAAATTTAGCTATAGAAGGATGTTGAATTATTATTTCTTGGATTACAAAATCACGACTTTCACCAAATAATTTTTCCAATATTATTTTACGCGTACCTTGATCTTTCCCACGAAGAACAATTTTTTGTACTCCATGTCCTCCGGAACTTTCACGTGATATCTTAAATATAAATTCATCTAAATCTTCACATAACATAATTGCTTTTCGTCTATCCAATTGACGCATATCATTTGTGTAACATTCACCATTAATACAACGTACATAGCAGTATGGAAAAGCAAGCCGGCTACTTCGACTCAGGTAACCCAAAAGACCTTTATCTTCAAAAAATTTCGTATAATGATAATTATTCAGAGCATGAGAAATTAAAGGAAGATATAATTCATGAGATAGAAATCTTTCATCAAATCCTCTCAGATATTTATAAACCTCATATTCTTTAAAAGAAATCTCAGAACTGATTCCACCCCATAATTTAATAACTTTATTCTTTTCTTCCGGTGTTAATGCCACAAATACATTAGGAGGATAGCTACTTATAATTAAAGATTCTTCTACCTTCCGCTCCTTCAATATCCGTTTCTTTTCACAAAATGCTCTCAGATAATTAATCAATATTCTTTTCACAATCATATTGTATATTTCTCCTTTTATCTAATTTTACATATTAATCTATTAAATATCTGTTTAAATTTAACTACTACTCTATAAACGAAAGTCCAACGAATTAAAAGTCCAATCACAAATAATTGAACTTTCACCTTAAAATTCTGGTTATGGATTTTTAGAACATGGACATCATCTAGAATTGTATTCAAGCGATTTATAGCTAAAAAACTTTCATCAACTACCACTTCACAAATAGTTCCCTGCCTTCCAGACTGAGGAATTTTTTTAAAAGTCAATTCTTGCACAATCGGGTAACTATAGGTTATTGGAATATTCTTTTTACCTCTCTCTTCAATATTCGGATAGTATGTAAGCCTTGGAGGTACAATATAACGATCCGGAAATATAAAGTTCCCTAAGCTAGTTGCAATTATTCCACATTTATACTTTATAATTGGTTGAACTGTATGAGTATGAGATCCGATAACCGCCGTAGCCCCTGCCTCAATTATTTTTTTCGCATTAATCACATCATTTACAAGCGGAAAACGAGTATGTTCTTGCCCCCAATGAGGCATAACAAAAACATAATTACATATTTTTTTATACGTCTTTACATCAGATATAACTTTATCTAAATAAAAATGATTTAGACCAGCTAATAAATCATCAGGAGGATAAGGGGCTTCCCACTCTGGGGGAAAATAGCCTAAAAAGCAAATTTTAGTTCCCTTTTTATTGATTATTACAGGTTCAGATGCTTGATGTTGATTTTTTCCAGCACCAAAATGTGCTATATTATTTTTATCTAAAAGATCTATTGTATGTATTAGCCCATCTCTATCTAAATCACAAACATGATTATTGGCTAAAGAAACGACATCAATGCCAAGGTCTTTTAATACTTTAATTGATTCATCAGGAGAAAATATAATATTACCAAGTTTGGGATCATTCGATTTTATATGGCATAATGTATTTCCATTTCCAAAAGAAGATTCTAAAGTTGCAACTCTTATATCAAATTCACGAAAAACAGACTGAACGTCTGGAGATATTCTACCAGATAAATAAAATTCACCGCCTGGATTTATATCACCAACAAATCCTATTTTTATCATATATGCATTTTTTTCTAATATTCGAAATAATCTTTCTCTGCAAATCTTTACTTATTCCCCAATAAAATATTAAAGGAGCAATGACAATCCAATATAAAAGGAAAACGAGTAAGACTCTACTCAAACTGCTTGGCATACTAAAATGTAACATCAAAACACTTAGAGTCGGTAAAATTATAATAGTAATTATTACGCATATTACATTTAAAAAAAATTTCAGGCATGAGAATTGTACTATATTTTTCTTTAACACCCACAAATCTATTCCAACGACAAAAATAGTACCTACTAATAATACTAAAAATGCAGAGTATGGAGGATACCCATATTTCAATAAACAATACACAACTGGAAGTTCAACAAAAACCTTACTTCCTGCATATATATTGAGGCGTTTTACATCACCAGTGGCCTGTACACCAATATTTATTGAATTAGTTATACTAATTACCAAATAATTAACCAAAATTATTTTTATAAATATAGATGCATATTCCGGTGGATTTACCAACCAAAAGTCAAGAATAGAATCACTCTCTATTATGATCGGTATAGCTAAGCAGGAAAACATCAGAAATGCAAATTTACAAGTATTATGCAATAAACGAATCATTTTATCCATTTCACCGCCCGCATAATATTTAATAATAACCGGTCGAGTAGCTGTCAAATAATTCTGAACAAAGGAATATAGTGCAGCTTCCACTTGATAAGTAACAGCCCGAGCAGCATTAACTACAGGGCCACAGAACAAATTAAGAATTAGATTAACTCCTTGGGAACGTGCAACTCCTGAAAAACAGCCTATTAAATCCCAGCCAGAATAACTGAGTAATTTGGAATATAACCGCTTATCCCTTACAACTATCAAAGAACATAAACTACCAAACTTTTTAACACAATAATATCTATAAAATAAAGAAATGCTAACTGTCAATAAGAATAACAAAACTGCATATAACTTTAAATTATCCCAAATTCCTATAGATAAAATATAAGCTACCCCTAATTTTCCTATAGCCTCATAAATGCCAACATAAGCATAGACATTCATTTTTTCATGAGCAATGATACTTGCATTATATGGTACTTGAGTGAAAGAAACAAAACATGAAAGAATTGAAAGCTGAAAAACCCATAATGCAGCATCCATTCTATGTATGGGAATAACCATCTTATTTGTTACATACCAAAGCCCAATGGTTTCCCCAAGTAGTGCTATAATCAGAGCAATAACCACATGAATATAAAATGCCGCACTAAATATTTGTTGATAATTATATCCTTTCTTACTTCCTAATGAAAATGTCAAAAAGCGAGATGTAGCACCGGCTGCACAACTATTTATAAATGAAAGCATCACAACGACACCACCAATAACATTATATAAACCATAATCCTCAACACCAAGATTACGCAAGACAACACGGCTAGTATATAAAGATACTCCCATTACTAACAGCATTCTTATATATAAGAATGCTGTATTCTTTGCAATTCTTTTATTGTCAGACATATTTATGGAAAAGAAATTAATACCATTCTATATCAGACTTAATGATTTTAGCAGGAGAACCTCCCACTAAGCTACGTGGTGGTATATTACTAGTTACCAATGCATTGGCGGCTACAACAGACCCTTCTCCAATTGTCACCCCTGGCATAATAGAACATCCTGTACAAAGCCAGACATGATCTTCAATATGTACAGGCGCATGATTTACATATCGATCATTCACAATCACATGAGGGCCATTCCAGTCACGGATAGAAACATTACGTCCTATACGAACACCATTGCCTATTGTTATCTCCTTGGCACACATAATAGTCAGGCCAACATTGGCAGCTCCCTGACCGATAGTCAGTTTTCCTCCATTAACTATCTCAATATAAGCACCATACCTCAAATTATATGGAACATTTCCATAACGAGTAAGTGGACCATCATGAATTTCAAGGGTAGTATTAGCCTCCATGCGAAGGCATGTAGGCATCTTCATATTCCTGACAGGATTGTTGCCATAAACAAACGGAGCATCCACAATTATTTTTGCAGTGGAATGAAGGTCGAATACTGCACCTGGCATTGTAAAAAGCACCTTATGCTCCTTGAAATTACTCGTAGTATTCCTACGTTTGTTTATCTTGATAAAATTAAAATAAGAACGAAGCGAAAAACGGTAATGTCTCCAAATATGAAACATAAATTTCAAATTGCTTTTCAACTTCACTTTAAACGACTGATTTTTATTAGAACTTAGTGGAAAATATTTCTTTACCACATCATCAAAAGTACCCTTATCAAGGTCTTCAAAAAATTGAGTTCTATTAATCTTAGCCGGAGATATAGACTTGATTAATGCCTGATTCCCCTCTAAAACAGATTCAAAAGCAGTCTCTCTCCATTCCAATCGATCCTTCACTTTATCAAAATAGGCTATACCTTTTTTTGAATTCAGAAGAATCATAGAAGTCCCGATATTATTATCTAAATTTTTATCAACCTTCTCAATACCCCAATAATCAGCTATAGTGATATCTGCAATGCGAGGAAATCCCTTGTACTGGCAAGAATAACAGGAAGGGCGACAAAATACATTCGTATGATATCCACGGCGAAAATCATCCTCCATGCTTACACCATAGTATGATTTGCCATTATCAAACGTTACTTTACGAGTAAGGTTACGCCATCCCAACTCCTTATTTTTTGCCTTCACATAGACTACCTTGCCACCGAACTTTCGCTCCAAAGAATCCAAATATTTACGATATACTTTAGGAGAGTTTACTCCCCTACAGATAAAGTCTACGATGATAAGATTCTCATAATCTCTCCGTAAAAACGAACGCAATGCCGCCATTTGACATGGAGTGCCACAGGCTAGAACTTTTTCTCCTGCTTTGAGTAAAGATCTGATTTCCGCAAATAATCCTTCTGCATTACTTTGAAGATATTTTGAACTCCTCAGTTTCTCTAGATCATTTTGATTATTCGATACATAATTGCGCACACTAAAATCTTCATTATAGATCGCACCACTTACATAACCACCCTGATCAAGCATAACTTCAGCAAAAGCAGTATAAGCACCACCAGAAGTAGAGTTCCATCTCACGTCCATCCTTTTGTTTATCGCGGCAATCGTTTGAACAGGCTTATCAAAATCATTCTTCTTTAATGATGCAATATTCAATTCCGGACATATTTTATCGCACAGCCCACAATTTGTGCATTTTGCTTCATCTACAATTGGATACCAAAAACCTTCAATATCCGTTTTGAAAGTAATTGCATCATGAGCGCACACATCGCCACAGGCGTTGCAACCGCAACACATAGCTTTATCTGAAATATCAATCATATAAATGGGAATACTTAATGAGAATATAAAATTCTGACCAACTCACTCTTCAGGTAAACCGGCACATATATTCATACTGCAATAAAAAGTTGCAGCGCCAAAAATAAAAGGGAATAGTTACAACTGATTTATCAATCTATCAAGCGTGACCAATAATTGACGCGTTGGCTCTAACAGAGGAAGTACATCTTCACTTGCAAAATCAAAAAAATCATTATAGTCACCCGTTATGCGATTTTGTAATAAACGGAGAATACAGACGGCCTTCTTCTTCCGTCAAAAGACCTTTAGATATGAAATTCAAGCCAAACTGACCTATCCACACCGTTATGACTATGAATACTTATGCCAAATTAAATCACGCCTCAGCCTCTTCCCATGGATAAGGATTTTCTTCAATATTCTTCAGTTCTTCCATTGCTTCCTTCTGCTCAGCAGTCAATCGGAAAGTCCCCCAGCTATCAATAATAACATGGGCCTCTTTAGCCAACTCCTCTGCATAAACCTCACCATAGCAATAAGTCAGCAGACGGACTTTCAACAATGAAGCAGGGATCAGTGGAAGAACGTTAAGAGCACGCTCCAGAACCTTCTGAATATATTCCTGTTTATGCCCATTATCATACATTGTGGCATTGAAGGCTACTAAAAGACCTAAACACAGCTCAGCTTCAGCTTCAGGAGTTGAGCCATGTTTTCCATACGAGTTTAGGGCTGATTCATAAACATCACGATTCAGACGGGTGAAACTATCAACATAAATCGGACTGCCATCCTGACCTAGAGTGAGAAGACTGTGAGCCAGGGAAAATAAGGATGAAACTTGATCACTCATATATTTAATTATGATTTAGAATTTATGATTTATGACACTGAAATTAGTCAGTTATCGGTTCTACAAGCGAAGAGTGAATAAAAGTCGTTGCAACAGCCATTACACCTTCAATATTGACAACTACACGACGGTCGCGACGGATACGAACAAATTCTCCTACAGCACCCTCAAAAACACCGCCCATGACACGCACCTTCTGGCCTCTTACCAGTTGAAGTTCAGCGGGTTCTACATAAATAACCGATTCTTCGTAGGTACCAGCAACAAGAATGAAACTACGCATCTGATCGTCTGGAACGATAACAGGAAGATGATGCTCCCGATTCATTATATAGCGTATAGGGATGTTCATACCGGCTTTATCCTTCAATGTATCGATACGCTTACGAGTAGAGCGAATGAAAACAAGGTTATGCACGGCAGGAACAAACTTACAAATGCGACGACCATCTTTCACGACATAATCGCGACGCATCGGAATGAAATTCTCTATCTTCTCTTCATCCAGAAAAGCTTTCAGAGCCAGTTCACGGCCATATGTGACACGTACTGCGAACCAGTGGAGGCGAGGAGGGATGTTCACGTCAGAATATTCTTTGGGGACACCGGAGTAGTGAAATACTTACCGATTATTTTATGTAATGCAGTTGTTTTCAACAACTTATTTAGCATTCATCTTATTCCAAAGCGTTCCGTCATCTCGATCAAAAAGCAGTGAAATAGTTATGTAAAAAGGTTATTAACGAAGAGATAAAAGAAAACGAAGTGTCTTTTAATCGTTCGTTTAATGTGCACAAAGATAATGGGTATTTTTCGAATGTACAAGGTGTTT
>OGRC01000157.1_pt1 | contig 60661 bp, 71 predicted proteins | sample 1553431 | NCBI WGS metagenome assembly OGRC01 (sample SAMEA2580064, study PRJEB22360) | human gut metagenome | biome: human gut; feature: human-associated habitat; material: faeces | place: Denmark | collected 2008/2010
ATATGCATGAAGGGAATTGACTAAACTTAATCCCCCAAGAATTACAACTGAGCCGATTTGTTCTCGCAAGGCAGCGAAAACAAATAAAAAAAAATGTCTTCACTTAAGGAAATTCAAGGTTTCACTCCTCCGGTCCTACATACTGGAAATGATTGGTACATTGACTTCTATGCATTCGATCCTGCAAAAGGAGAAATGCGACGAAAGAAAATCAAACTTAACTTTATCAAGAGAGCAAACGAACGTAGAAAGTACGCAAAGGATTATATGATCCGGATATCTGAAAAACTCTCACTCGGTTGGAACCCCTGGATCGAGCAGGAGCAGGGAAACGCCTATACCTTATTCAAGGATATCATTGATAAATACCGCACTTACATTTACAAGATGCTTCGTGACGGTAATTACCGTCCGGAAACCTTAAAATCTTACTCTTCCTACCTCCGCAATATGGAGCTATATAACCAAGGGAGAGAAATTCCTATTACCTATATCTATCAATTCAACAAAGATTTTTGTGTCATGCTCCTAGAAGAAGTATATATAACCAGGGATAATACAGCATTCACCCGGGACAACTATCTTGGATTCTTAAGATCGTTCTCATCATATTGTGTGGAACGGAATTATCTCACTAAAAATCCTACTGAAGGAATAAGTGTCATTGGCCGAAAAGGGAAAAAGAAAATCCGGACGCAACTAACAAAAGAGGAACTGATAAAGCTGACGGAATATCTCAAAGAAAAGAATCCCCATTTCCTTTTAGCCAGCTATATCTTATATTATTGCTTCATCCGTCCAGCTGAAATGAGTAAGCTCAAACTTTCCAATATAAGCTTGGCCAAACAAACGATCTTTCTTCCAGACACGATATCAAAAAATAAAAAAGATGGTACTATTACTTTGCCGGCCAAGGTAATTCACCTAATGTTGGACCTCAATATTTTTAATATGCCAAGCAACTGCTTTTTATTCTCCGATGGGTTCAGACCAGGGATGAAACAAAAATCAGAAAAAATGTTCAGAGACTGGTGGTCACGCCATGTGCGACCGGACCTAAAGTTTCCGGAGCGATACAAGTTTTACTCACTCAAAGATACCGGCATAACCAATATGCTACGGCATTATGATACACTAAGCGTGCGGGATCAGGCCCGACATAGCAGCATACTTATGACCGATATCTATACTCCACATGATATTCAAGAAGCGAACGCTCTCATCAAGAACTACGAAGATGCCTTTTAATAATATTGCTCCGGTTTACTTCCGGAGCAATATTATTTTCAATCGTAAACACTTAAATCTTAAACCTACTGTCCTACTGTCCAACAGAATTAAGACAACGCTTTATTTACCGCTACCTGAACAAAAGCGACGAACCCCGTACTCACATATTTTTTAATACTTTCCGCCTGTTCGGGAGATACTTCTACTTCACCGTTCTTGTAGATGTTTTGAGCTAATTCCAACTCACCCAAGTCGGCAGTTCTCTGATAGATCGCATTGCCTAACATTTTTGCAATATCGACGGTACTGTTATTCCCTTCGATGTCTTTTACTTGAATATTTCTAAAGTCTATTTTCATAATTACATTATATGCAAATTTGATGCTTGATATGGATTCGATGAAGTATTAGTTTGTGCTGTTATAAATATTTTAAACCTATACGGATCAATTGTAACTACGCCTCTCGTTTCGTATGTGGCAACAACCCTTTTTGCAACTCCGGTTGTATTTACAACAACTATCATTTTCCCCCTAGCGGAATTACAAATGTATACTGGATAATTTCCGTTACCTTCTAGGAAAATACAATCAACGGGTTGCCCAGGTTGTGAATACTTATGATACGTAGTATTATTTCCATTTTGATATATATGCGCAAAGCAATCCGCATCTGAATATACACTAAAGGTAAGAGATGTCATTTTATAATGCCCGAATTCTCCACGGCACCAAAGATCGGATGAAAGAAATCTATAACCTCGATTATTGGTATAATCAAATCCTTGATGTTGCATGTCACCCTCGAAATACATCTTTCCCTCATCACTATTAAAACCAATTGCACATCTAGCCTTATTCGCATTATCTATTCCCTGTAAGCGTTTAAATGTACCCGTCGCACCATTCAGCTTTTCAACTTCCAAGGTCTTAACATCGATAAAATCTGTTACAATCTTTCCGTTAGCGATAAACGTCTTATTCCCAACCAATATACATCCGTTATTAGGAAGTGACAATTTCCCGTCGGACGTTAATTCAAGCCCGGTTACATTATGCTTAATTGAGCCGCCTTTTATTAACCAACCCTGCGTTTTTGATAGATTACCGACGAATAAACCCGATGTTCCTAATATGTCGATCGTCGCATTTTGAGCTACTAACAACTGCGTAGCTACATTTATAAATTCGTTAAACAAAGTCCATTTCGTTACATCGAAAGAAGAACCGGAATTATGATCCGTACGGCACGAATAAGTATTACCGTTATAGATAATAGTATCTCGATACTGCGTGTTGTTAACATAGTTAGTATTTGCTTTCCACTCACCGCGCGGACGGATAAGAGCACCGGGAAGCCCGGTAGCCCCGGTTGCACCCGTATCACCCTTATCGCCTTTGTCGCCCTTGACCTTCGTCCACGTGTAAGCAGAGAACGTGTTACTATCTGCCGCTGTGAAGTCGGTGTATTGTCCGATATATGCGCCCGGCGTCTCACCGTTGTTAGCGGTAAACGTCGTACCGTTGTCCGAGTACTTGATGTGTAAGTAGGAAGTTTGTCCGTTGGCTCCGGTTGGGCCGGCAATACCTTGTTCTCCTTTAGGACCTTGCGAACCTTTCAACTGCACCCACTTATATGAAGTGTATCCGGTTGGAGCGGCCGCACTCGTTGTAACTGCTGTACCAATGTAGGTATTAGGGGTATCACTCATAGGATTTCCGTTCGCATTAGCGGAATACTTCACATGAAAGAATTGTGATGTGCCGGGAATACCCTGCGTTCCAGTCGGTCCCGTTTCACCTTTGTCACCTTTAGCCCCAGTTGCTCCATCTATTGCACCAATACGAACAGTAGTCCATGAAACGGGAGACGTAGCCGGAGGAATAACAATACCCGTGCGCATCCACAAATATTCGTTTGTACCACAGGCGGGCGGAGTTTTACTCCACCCACTTGTAGGCGCAACTGTGCCAGATTTAGACTTTGCGAATTCCTGCGCGGGATATTGCCCGTCCTTCGTTACGCTAATCGTTATTTGTCCTCTTGCTACTATCATACTATTATTTTAGTGATAATTCAACTACAAACGTCGCTTTTACATCGACTTCGGCAGCAGTGACGGTAATGGTCTTTCCAGTCTTTACACCGGAAGTTCCCCAAGCCGTATCTTGTGTACCATCCTTATTGTACTTCTTCCAAGAAAATACAAATTTGGTATCAGCAGCACTATCGGTGAATGCTTCCCCATTTTGCCATACCTTGGCATTGATAGTCGTACTTCCTTGGCCGTTTACTAACTTATCCCCCGTTGTGGAAGATACTTCCACTATATACGGATCGGAAAGATCGGAGAACGAAATAATATCGCTCACTGTTGTGTTGTAGGTTCCGGATGCTGTATCGGTATCCTTGATTGCACATTTGAAAGACTCAAAATTCAAGACAGCACTTGCCGGGATGGTGATCTCATTAGTTGTTGTACCCGTAATGCCGTATGAGTTGGAAGCTGCCAAAGATTCCCAAGTACCATCCGATTTCAATTTAAACCATTGATATGCAACCTTATCAGCATCAATACTACTACCTCGCCACATGTCACAATGCGCTTTTAAAGTTGAAGACTGATCGTTTTTGAAAACATTACCAGCAGGAGCATACGCAATAGCACAAATAAGCTGTCCGGCATTTTCTGTTTTAGTGTAGTTGATAACTGCCTTGACAGGAGTTTCTAACTTCGTATCCGGATCAACATAAATACCGGAGCATTCGACCTTCATCTGCGATACAGATGTCATATTGTTCTTAAGCGTCAACGCATACGGCGCAGTAGCGGCAACAGTACCACCGAATGCAGTGATTGCACCTCCATTCACTGTATAGGTAGGAGCAGCTTTTAAACGACTGATTACGTTTGTTGTCGTTCCGGATACATACATTTCAGGGGTAATGACAAGGAAAGGAGAAGCCGTATAGTTCGGTACATAGGTGCTGTTTTCCTTGTTAAAGATTTGCGTCAAAGGCTGATTAGAGCCTAGATACATGTTCATTGATTTAGCGTCGTTAAGATCGACGATAGTAATTTGACCTCTTGCGATTGGCATAATTTATATTTTAAAGTGAAACAATACAATTAAATGTAGCACGTCCCCCAAACATCATCTGGGGTAAGTGTAAGTACATGCCCGTGCCCGACATGTGTCTCATTGAATATTTTATCGGTATCCGAATTATCACTTTCCTTCTCCCACGAAAAGCGAGAAGACGGAACGCTATCTGTTATATCTGTATCTCCTTTTATCACATAAGCGGTTAATGTAGTAGACACAGAGCCGTTCTGAAAAATATTCCCATTGCTACTCATTATATTAACTACTACCGCATCTTTACCCGCCGCTGACTTTTCAAGCCAGTCTGTAGCACCTTCCTCCGGTTCTTGCGTTGTAGGCTTATCTGAAATACATAACCATGACGATCCGTTGTGAGTTACTTCGTCATAGTAATAATACCCCCCCGCTTTCCACTCTCCCTTAAAACAGGGGACGCGGCTTTCTGTTACTCCATCATCGGAAATCTGTTTGATAACTCCGGTCATATATACATTACGGAGATACGCACTATGTCCGGTCATTTCGATACCAAACAACTTCAAGTTAGACAAGTCGCCTAACTGCATAGCAATCATTTCCTTTGTAATCTCCCAACCATTAACACCCGTCAGATAACGGACATGACTTTGTGTTGAGTAACTCGACCTTTGCCGATCTTCATTCGTAAAGTTACCATACGCGACAAAATGCATAGCCTTACAAGGATGGAAAGAATACTCGCTTCGAAGAACATATTTGAAAGTTGATTCTCCTAATTGCTCTGTAATACGAAAATAAGCCGTTTGGAATCCGGTTTCATTATTAAATATTCCTTTACAAATATCATCAATTTCGATTTGTGCGGTTTCTCCCGGTTCCAGCTTCAAGTAAATTATTCTATTTTCAATATCAATCGATTCAATTACACCACCTCCTGGTGCATTCCACTCCTCACCCGAAACAATCGATACACGGTTGTAGCGCAGTTCGGGAACTTCAAGAAAATCACGTAAGCGAAGAGACTTTGCATCAATATCCCCATTCGCAGTAATCATCCATCCCAGTAGCTTTTCGGCATATTCAAAAGAGAAAAGATGTCCATCAATCAATAAGTCCTCCCAAACTGTCACATTATCAACAGCCAGTCCATTCAAGACCTTAATACCGCCCAAAAATTCTAAAAGATACTCTGTTACATCAGGTCGGTTCTTGGCCAGATATATCTTATCTAGTCCATCAATCCCCCCAGCCTTATCCGCATACCCCGCTTTAATTTTCTTTCCCGAAACTAATAAATACTCTGCAGCATAAGACATCAATTGCAATAAGTCAATATTATTATGTTGGTGTCCAACTCCTCCTCCCCCACCATAATCCTTCGCAATTCGTTCTGCAATAAAATCCCCCAAGGATCCTGCAGTCGTTACGTTCCAGTTTTCAGAAAAAGGGTCTTGAACAGGGAATAATGCCCCCTCGGACAGTGGTAGGCGAGGAAATTCAATAAGTCGAGGGGGCACTGTAAAAGAACCAACTTCAGGCACAACAATTTCAAGTGCATCTGTTGGAGTATCTGACCTTTGCAGGTTCAGGAAGGGTTTGGCATCAGCAAATTTATAAGTAAAAGTATAGTTGCTTGGTAACTCCTTATCTGTATAAGTCACATTACTTTCTACAACAATAATTGAACGGATATAGGCTCCTGTATATAAATACTTCTTCAAAGACGGGAAAAAGTCAAGCAACCAGGTACGTTCTTTCTTATTCAAATATCCCGTATCCTTTTGAAATTTACGAGCAGTATCAACACGGTATTCAAGAGATATATCATCAATCTCCGCAATATTATGCGTATGTTCTCCAGTGAAAGCCGTAGAACCATACGCACGAAACGTATCAATACCACCAAGTGAATTCTCAAATAATACCCATTGCTCGGTTTCTGATTTCATATCTGAAGCATAATACCGCTGTACATACGACAGCCGTATCCCTTCCGCATCTTCAACCCAAACATCATAATAAGCCGGCATTTTATCACCTAGCTTTCCTACAACAGAAGCATATTGCAAAGGAATTGTATAAGCTTTCCCTTTTGTAAGGTCAGCTAATACCAAATCGCTCTGCGAAACGATTGTAGCCGACTCATCAGTAAAATAGGCATGAAGTTTTACCCTACATTCCTGGACGGCATAATACGTCAAAAATTCAGGAGAGTAATATGTGACTGGCTTTACATTCGGTTGCCAGGTCAGAAAGTTCTGAAGAAGAAAGTTGGCTGGAGTATCAGCAAGCATATCGACTCCGCAACGGATGGCAGTAAACTCCACTTCAGTACCGGAAAGTAGTGCCTTAAAAGTAGAAACAATTGTCTTCTGCTCATATACCATTGAAGTATTATTGAATAGGAAAGACAAACGGTCATGGATAATATCCCGAATATTAATAATAACGATAGCATCCGCACCCGGCTCATAACTCCGAGCTACAATCTCCTCACCTCCCTGTAAGAGTCTAAAGGAGATTGTTGTAGTAGTGCCAATACGGAATTCTTTGATATTTCCACTCAATGATAATGGATCAGGTTGTTGGAGAATAGTCATAACTCTTCTTTTTTACCGTAAAATTAGCTCAAGCACTTATCAGACTAAAGGACAATAATTACATCAATAAGGAGTCTTAATTGGGCGAAGTCTAGCCACGACACGATAATATCGTCGCTTATTATCTCTGCCATCCTGATAATGAGCAAAAGATCGCTCATAATAATATCCACCTGCTGCGACTTGTTCTTTCGTAGGAAATGGAGGATAAATATAGGGAAGTTTATTCGTTCCTCTAGTATCCCCAAACTTAACTAATTCCGCGTTATAGTCCGATTCTGATATTTCATACGAGTTCCTGTCAATGCTCCAGCAATTAGCATCAAGAGGAAGAGGGAAGCGAGAACCTTCCGCTGGTGCAGTTTGTACAGGCTCGTATAATCGAGTCGTATAGAAACTTGATTCGATAGGTTCATTATTCCCTCCTATGGAATATTTAAGTTTATCAATAAATAGCTCCTGCCCATCTATTATCACTTTCCGATGAGCTGGAATATTCATTTTTTGGTGGTCAGAAAGTAAGATATCCCCCTTAACCGGATGCATTGAATTACGTAATAAATTGTCATAAGTACGATAGAACCTTTCAAAGATGCCATCAGGTCCATTATACAGCAAAGAGTAATCTGCAAATCTTACGTTATTATAGGTATAATTGGTATTTGTCCCAATGCAATATCCATCAGTATATTTATAAACCAGAGACAGCATAGGAGCCTGATCCTTATTAGAGGCAATTTCTTCCTCTTGGTTATTATTGTCCCCTTCATCATCAGAGGAGCTATTGACTATTAAAGTAGAGTTCAAAGATCGGCCATCTCCAATAAAAGGCAGATAGACTAAAGTACGATTATCTCTAGCGGCAGAAGAATGACCTGAATCTCGTGACTCATGCAACAGATAAAACATAGCATCCGGACAGGTGATCTTTTTCTCTTTCAATGTCCCGCCTGCCATGTAAGGAATCGTAGCAGAAGATATTTTTTGTGTTTGCATAGAATAGTCCGAATATCCTACACGATAATAAGATCCCGACATCGGAGCCCAATATGCATTAGGATACTTAGCTTTTATGGCGGCGGTCGAATCATAAGTGTCCCCATCCGCAAGCATAGTCTCTGAAGATAGAACAACTTTTTGATATGTTGGAATATCAAATTCAAGTGGAGAAGTCAAACAGTTAGTAAGATCCGTTTCTGCTTTCATCTTAGCTATATCATCAAAAAACTCAATGGAAACAGTCCTATTAACTTCATCCGGAATAAACTCACATAGAAATTTCTTTCTAAAAACATCCAGAATCGTATTACACATGCAGTCCGGCACAAGATGGGAAAGCAGTATAGAACCATTCACTAGTGAATCAATCGTATTATTGATAAAAACCATACTTTTAAAAGGCTCTGTCATATCAAAGAAGTTTTCTTGCAACGTATAACCGAAATACGAGAAAATACGCCTCAAGAGATAGGGAGCACGAAGAAATGGAGTCATATAATAGCCTGGATCCAGTTTGACACTAATACCATCCACCTCTTCTATCCTTGAATAAGAATTATAGAAATCAAGTTTTCCGGTCGTATATCCTGTAATACCACCTGATGCATTCATAAACTCCATCTGGTTGATATAACGACGACTATTATCGAAATCAACAAATACAGGAAAAATTGCAAATTGAGTATTCTCATTCGCTACTAAAGACCTGCAGAAATCAATTCCCTGCTGAACCGTTTTCACTCCAGGTATTGTCTCTTCACCAAACATCTCTCTTAATGAAGCCTTAGATATTTGTGCCAGGAATGAACCTTCATTTAAATAAAAAGAAGTCGAAATTGTCTTTTTACGCTTGACTTTCAATATCGCTTGCCTACATGCAGAGAAATACTCTCCAGACGAAATTGTGGCTTGTATATCATCCGGGAGTTTACGTACACTAGTTATATCAGGATATCCCAAAGCTTCTTCATTATAATCCGAGCTAGGTATATCAACAGGTAATGTTTGTTCTCCCCACTCATTAAAGAATAGATTAGGGCGTTCAACCTCAAGTTGCGTACCAGGAGTGAGCTGATAAGATTTACCAGTTTTTGAATTCGTAATTTTCATATTTTATCATTTTGATCCGATTTGACGACTACGATCCCGGAGCTCCTGCTTCCTTTCTAAATCTGTCAGCACAACGGAAGACTTTACCCCGTTCTCATTGATACCAATTATGGCATGAGCAAACTTCTCCATTAATTCCGGAGGCAATGCTGCACCACTTCCGTCATTTTTGGGTGTACCGGTTACTGGAAGCGGTTGTGAAATACTTCCTCCGGAAGAAAAGCCTGCCATCTTGGACCGTATAACCTGATTCAAGTCAAGTGTGCGGATAGTGCCGGCTTGCTGCGACTTATCAATCATATCAAGGATAGGGCCAACAGTAGGATTCTCGACGGCGGCATTACTAGCCACCCACTCTTTTGACCGGCCTGCCGGTCCCTCACCTACAATTACAGTTGGTTTATCAATAAAGCCACGGGCGTCCGGATCATAATCGGCACCGGCAAACAACTTACCGTCTTGAGCACGGCGGACATCAATTTTACCACCATCTTCACGACCAGTTGCTACACGTTGACCAGATCCTTTTGAAGAACCTGTTCCTCCGGAAAGAGTCATGTTCTTAACCTTTTGCCGTTCCGCATTGGCAGAAGCAAGTTGAGCAATACCTGTTATACCCATAAGTGCAGCTGCTATAGGACCGGCAATCGGACCTAAATCGGCAATGGCTTTCATTATTGCAACGGCTGTATCAGCTATAATTTGAGACGCTTTAATGGCAAAGTTGACATCTGCGTATTTCTTCTCAATATCCAGTTTCTTCTGTGCCTTTTCCTTCTCTAGGCGTTCAACCTCTTCAGCATTTCCCTGCGCCGCTTCGATTTCTGCATCATACTTAGCATCCACATTATCCATTTCGGCTTGCTGAAGTGCTTGTACAGCTCCGGAGAATAAATCCAAGTAGTAATCGAACTGTTTCTTAAATGATTCACGCTTCAGATCCTGAACGGCTTTCTCGTGTTCCTCTTGAGTTAGCGTTTCATTATCCAAATATTGTTGCAACTGTTGGAGTTGCAGATCATATTGCTGCTTTTGATTTAGAAGTCCATATTGATTCCGGATCTGATTAATACGGTTCTCACTATCCTGCACTAATTGTTCCTTAGCCTTCTGATAAGCAGTATCTAATTCTTTTGTATCCAAATGCTCTTTTTCAGCAAGTTGCTTGCGTGCCTGGTAAGTTGCATCCAGTACCTTCATTTGCGCCTGCAAATCCTCCCCAACCGTAGTGAGTTTAAACTGACTTTTAAAATCTTTAGTCAGATCATTCATTTGGGTTTGGATGGCAGCACGGGCATTGGCAGCGTCCTGATCAGCTGATAAAACTGCAGCATTAGCCTGTTTTACAGCATCAGATTTCAGTTTTCCATTCTTTAGTTCAAGATCATTGACATCATTCAAATACCGCTGTTCAATCGCTAACCTTGTTTCTGCACTCGAAGAGGTTAGAGAAAGAGTTAACATCTCATATTGTTCTCGAGTAATATTCTTTGCAGCAAGTTCATTAGTAAGGAACATTCTTTGCGCAGAAGTTACCGCTTTCTCTCTCTCCAAATCCTCCTGACGCAATTTATCAACAGCATAGATCTTTTGCTTTTCCATTGCTTCTTCCGTATCGATCAGCTTAGACTTAGCATCTACAATTTGCTTTTGGTATTCAGATTTTTTGGCCGACTTTGTAGCATTAGCCTTAAATTGCTCCAGTAATTTGATCCGCTTATTATAATAGTCCAAATCAGACTTAAGGATAGCCTGATTAATATCTTCTTCCGCTTGTTGTTTTTCTCTCCCAACTAACCGGATTTGATTTATTTCCGCCTCATGATTTGACTCCTGATTCTTGAGTGTAACAGCATTCGGATCCGATTTATCTTTCTCTATTGGCGTTGTCGGAAAACGCTTATCATAGATTTCCTGTGCTATTTCCCTATATTGGTCCGCTGCATTCTTCTCATCCTTCAGCCACGCTGACAACATAGACTTATTCATGTTGTTAAATCGAGTCTGTGCTTCCAATTTCTTTTTATCAGCCTCTATTTGCTCATTAACTTTAGCTTCAATATCTTCTCCTGACCACTTCTTGGACTGCGCTTCAGCCTCTTTAAATAAATCACCAGCTTCTTTTATTTTGGCATTAAATTCATCCAGTTCCTTCTTATTCCACTTAACAAAAAACATCTCTCCGGACTTCCTATCAGTTTTCCACTTACCTCCCTTGGCAATCAGATCCTGATATTCTTTCATTGTTTTCTCTGCAGAATCCATATCAGATTGAGCTTGTTTTAGTTCCTCCCGATGCAAATATCGAAGACTAGCCTTCTCTGCTTCTAAAAATTCACGAACACGAGTTGTATTCAATGCTATCGCTACTCCGTACTTATTCCATTCCGTAGTAGCAGACGGGACAATAGATGATACCCGTTCGATCACTTGATTTAGTTCATCCTGTTCATCCTTTGTTAAAGATGTCTTACCTTTCAATTCTTCATATCGAGCTGCAAGTGCAGGTAAAGTAGACTGTAATTCTACCACCTTTTCAAATTGTGTTTCAAAAGTATCGGAGAGAGGTTCAATAGCTTTAGTTAGCCCGGACATAAAATCATTAGCCCATTTCAAACCATTTTTAAAGTAGGTTTCAAGTCTTTTTCCTAGCTTATTGTAGAAATTATCCATTGTGTCACCTAAGTTGGACTCTATTCCTTGAAGTTCTTGCATCTGTGTAGACATAGAACCAGCAACACCATCCATACGACCAAGTGATAAAAGATAATTTTTAATTGCTTCTTCGGAGTTTTTCACCTCTGTGGTAACCCCTTTAAAGGTGTACTTAACTGTATCTCCACTTTTACTAGCCTTGATACCAAACTCCTTCAGTCGTTCATTCTCCCCTGTCATTGCATCCAAAATAGCCTCAATAAGCTGATCCACACTCTTACCTTGCGATGCAGACAAATCTCCAATATTAATAAGTTCTGAAGTCGTTGGTTTTATTCCTCGATTAACCAATTTAATGTAAGCCTCTGTCCATTCAGCCAAAGAGCCAGGCGTGTCTGCAGCAAGTTTCTGTAACATTTTCATTGCAGCAGCAGCCTTCTCCTGCGATTGAAGAGTATTACGAAGTACAGCTTCATACTTAGCGAACTCCTTTCGAGTAGTATATGCACTTTTTCCTATATCTTTCAGATACCCTGCCAGTTTCACTGTAATAAACGCTACTGCAACAGCTTTCAATTTCCCCATAGCTGTTTCCATCGGACCGAACTCTGACTTAATATTTTGCCCGGTTCCCTTTAATTCTGATAGCCTTTGACGAACTGACCTTAACTGATTATTCAACTTTGCATACTCTTCAGGATCCGCAGCTTCCGACATATCCTCAAGTGTCGCAGTTAACTCCTTGCCCACTTTCTTGAGTTGCCGACCGGTCATAGCATTAATATCTAAAGAGCGAGTCAGCGTGCCGATTTTTTTGTTATTATCAGTAATCTGTTTAGATAGCGATTTCGTTTCCTTCTCTAGATTTTGATATTCTTTAGTATTCTTCTTTCCTTGAGCCTCAAGGTCGATCATCGCAGTACGACGTTCTTTCTCTTCTTTCTTGAGTTCTTTGGTGGCCTTGGTTAGTTCGTGAATTTCCCGCTGGGCCTGACTGGATTCAGCAGACACAATATACTTTATTTCATCTTCTGACAAATGCTTCTTTCCCATATTACCAATTTTGAGATTGTTCGTAGATTAATGCTTGTTCTAATTGCTCACGAATCTTATTTCTAATGGCTTCATTGTAACCATAACGCAATTCAGGGAAAGTCTCATGATAAAGAACTCCCCATACAGTTCGATTATACAAAGCCAGGTTGCTCCGGATATGGCGTGATATTCGGTCGTTTCCCCGTCGATATCGAATATCAAGATAACGGAGATACGGAAAAATACGGATAAAGTACTCTTGTTTGCCTTCGGACTCCTGGATAGTGAACGGCCTACGCTGCAAGCTTGACAACAATCTGCCTGAACGAGTATTCAGGTAAGTACGGACAACATTCTCCTGAGTCTGATAAATGAGATTGATACCTTGAGAAATTGTATCATGCACAAATCGCTGTTTGACTAAATCTTCTGAAATCATATTCGCTGTTATTTTCAGCGAATGTAGCAAGGGAAAGATAGAAGGTAAAGGACAAAAAAATCCGGAGAGGAATAGTTTCACTCTCCGGAACTTCATTATTTGCTATTTTTCAGTTCAAGCATCCACCGAAAATCACACCCTGATGCTCCGGGACGGTTTTGGAACTTAAAGCCTGCATCCGTCATAGCTTTAAATATATCCTCTTTTGAGATATTTGCCGCCGGATCCAGTTTCTTTATAGATTGATAAACTTCATCGGTCGTAAACCAGTGTGTTGTATGCCGGGCATCCCATGCAGGCTTAAAGGTTGTTTGTAAGGCAGCGATATAAACACTGACATCCGTTATCTTATCATTTTCCATTATTAGCCTCCTTCTTATTTTCTGAATCAGTTAACGCAAAATTTAAAACTTGTACCAAATCCACAATCTCGTCACGTGAGATTGCTGAAATTACAAAATCTCCATCACAATCCACTGAAAAAACATCCACTTTCTTTCCATCAGGATAGTATGATGTTTCTTTATCTACATGAAAACGATGTCTACTCATGATTATTGCCTCCTTTCATCATTATCAGCTTCCCATCCTTATATACTTTCATCTCGGGTTTGGGCCAATACTTTTTGATTATGTTCTCCATAGTTCGGATGTTTTTTTCTTGTAACGCAAGAGTGCGTTCGTTCTGAAGAATGAGTTCTAGTACATCCTTACGCATGGTAATCATTGTAGCATCATTCATGACTGACCTCCTTTCTGAATTGAGATCGTCATATACTCTCCCGGAGCAACTTCAATAGAAGTTTTGTTACCCGACTGGGATACTAGGTAGGTTCCACTGTTTTCTGCAAGCAGATTAGCAAGTTTGCTAAAATAGTTCTGCAACTTGCTTACCGGCACTTGGACCGATTGATTTTTCTTTTTCATAACTGTATGTGTTTGACATTTCGGCAATTATAAGACACAAGAACGGCCGCCGTTTCCCATGTCGTCAAACACATACAGATTTCCGCCCGAAAGCAAAAGTGTAAAGGGAAAGGCAGCCGCCTATTTCGTATATATCGTTTTCCTAATATTAGGGAAACGATTGGTAAGGGCATAAAAAAAGCCCTCGAATTTCGTGAGCATTAACCGAAGCTCGCGGTACGGATAACACTCCGTATGTGTTTGACTCTGCAAATATGAGAATAATATTCGAAAATGCAAAAGGAAAAACTACTTTTTATCATAACACTCAATTATCTCTTTTAACTCTTTACCAAAAGAGTAAATATCATCCAAACTACTTATTTCATGTTTTGTTTCTTTCTTATTCTCATCAAAGGTAGATATATATTTTTTCGACAGACTATTAAAATACATACGGCATATAGGCTTTCTATTATTATCATCAAGTAATATTGCGAAATAAGTTTGCGCATCACGATATACGACTCTAGAAATATCAACAACCGGACGAAGTATCGATTTTACAATCATATAACTTTCAATTTCTTCTTCGGTAGTGATAATTTTGTTATCCTCCACAGAAGAGGATTCTGTCAGTTCTAAAGATTCTCCTTGATTATCCTTCTTTTCGACGTCAGCTTCCGTCTTCAAAGCTGATTTCAAGCGTTCCGAAATCAAATCATTAACATACGTACTGATTGATTTCTTTGTTAAAGAAGTAAATTGATCAAGAATTTTAGCCGTAATAACTCCGTCATACACCTGTTTCGCAAAATACCGAACAAAATCTGGTGAAGGATTTACAAACTCTTTTGCAATAATAGTTTTTAGTTCACCTGTATACTTCAACTCACTAGCCGAACTTAGTACATTATCAACATCAAAATAAGATTTATGAAACTTCTTCAATTCTTCTACCTGGTTATCCTTCAAATCAGTTATGTCCACTTCTAAGAATGGCTTTTCATCCATCTTGTTTGGCTCAATCAAATCTGTATAAAAACGATAGATAATGCCATTAGTCAATAAACCAAATTTCGCTTTAGATACATTGAAGTAACGTATAAGTTGGTTATCATGCAAATTGAGATCCTGTGCCCAATGTTTACATTCAATAAGAAGCACAGGTTCACCATCTTTCATGATAGCATAATCTATTTTTTCTCCCTTTTTCATCGCGATATCACAAGTCATCTCCGGAACTACTTCCAAGGGATTAAATACGTCATAACCTAGTGCATTAATAAATGGCATAATAAATGCGTTCTTAGTAGCTTCTTCAGTGAGAATGTTTTCTTTGAGTTTGAATACTCGTTCAGAAAGTTGTTTGATGCTGTCTTTAAAATCCATAGTATTAAATAAAATGAATCTTCTGTCAGCGTGCGCCCACTGGAAATTACTCCAGAATCTGATATTTTCAGATTACACGCTGACAGAAGATTCAGACTAATTTTGTTTGGGCCTTTCAAAAATGGTGATAATATTTGAAAGCACAAAAGAAAAGAACATTTATTTTCGAATAGCCATACCCGAAATGATTATACGATGTGAATCCAATTGTACTTTGAGATTGATAACCCCATTAGCACCAACCTCTTTCAATGTATTTGCCATGCGCTCCATAGCCACATCAAGACTAGGTGTTACATATACATTTTTTCCTGTATATTGACTTTTGTCAATACCAACATACATATCATCACTATTACTCTTATTGGTTTTTCGAGTAGTTTTTGGTTCTTTCCCCTTTTTCACCCATCCCCCGACCTCTGTAACAGATACACTACCTACAGTTTTATAATCAAAGGAAACAGAATTAGATTCTGTAACATAAATCCCGTTGTTTGTAAGTGGAGAATAATCAAGAAAAGAAGAAAATCCATAAGGCTCCGGCATTTGGGGAGTTACACAAGCTGCAAATACCCCAATAGTCAAAATTAAAAATACTAATTTTTTCATTCTGTGTGTTTTTAAAGTCATCCTACAAAGATAAGATTTGAAAAATAGGGAAACAAAAAAGCGGAATAAAAAAAATCCGCTTTTACTACCACTGCCTTCTATTTAATAATTATCTACACTTTCACTCTATTCATACGCTTTATGCTTAAAATTAGTATTAGGAAAGAAGTGTACTTTTAACTTATCAAATAAGGTTCCATTTGGACGAATATTCTCAAAAAAGCCATAATCATCCAGCCATAACAAATACTCTTTATTCCCATAAAAAACGACATTATAAAACATAACAAATAATTCCTCATTACTCATTTGAGCTTGTATTATATCAATATATTCTCGTTGCTGCGTTTCATTAAAATCACTATTGCGAACCAGTTTGATTATATGATATAAATGACGAAAATAATGCATATCAGAAGATATTTGTGTGTGTGGAGATGGTTGATATCTTTTCTTTATCTTTTTTAAAGCATCGTCATATTTTAGTTCACCTGAATAATCTGATGAGTATGAACCTATTATGCTAGCTTTTCTATTTATAAAATGTCCCTTTGCTAAAGAACCTAAGATTTCTCTCTGAATTTGCAACATATTAAAGAATGTGCTGTCAAATTGCAGCTTATAATTAGCTGAAGCTTGATTTTCATTAGCCACAATCTGACTTTTATTGGCTATAACCTGATTCTTATATGCTATATAAATAAAAATTAAAGACACATAAGCAAACAAAGCCGTAATACATGCAGAATAATCACTCCAATCACCAAGTCGTTCTGAAATATCACTTCCACTAAATTTGAGAACGAATAGTACAAATGATATTGACACTATCAATGTAAACAATATAAAAACACTAGTTGCTAGATAATTCCAATTTATATTTTTCATTATTCTTCTTGCTTATTTTCACTTTTTTCTAATTCAGCAATTAATGATCCAAAGAAATAGCTCATTTTATCTGATATCTCAATAAGGTTCTTTTTCGTTAAACAGATTTCCCATCCTCCATCTGAACGTTCAATTATCTTCAGAGATCGACCAAGTCTCTTTATAGCATCTATATGTCGTTGTTCATATGTAATTCCATCATGATGTACACAAGCATGCCTTATTTGTTGGAAATCCCAAATATATTTCCAAGATAAGCAACAAGAAGAAAAATCTAATTCTGATTTCTTCTTAATAAAATCATAAGCATCTGTTATTACCCCTGCACGTGGAGGATTATATTCAGGATCCACCAACTTAGCCAATTCAATTATTTGTTTCTCAAATTGAGAATAAATATAAATTAGCCCTGCATTTAACGCACCTCTCATAAACATATAATTGTAAACTTCATGTTCATCCATCCAAATATTAGCAAAATCAACTTCATGTTCACATTCTTCATAGAGTTTGTCTAATTCTGCTTTTTTATCATCAGACAGTTTCATATTACAATCCACATATTCATGAAATGTATCATTGATCAATTTACACCAATCTCCGAAAGCCCAATATTTCCCGTTTACACTAGTAGTATCATAAATCATATTTCCTATAAATGTTTAAATGTAGTATCTTCAAAAATTGATTTCAGTCTTTGTTTCAGACAGTTATTCACATCACAACGTAAATTCTTAAAAAAATGATAATCATCTAACAACTTTATATACTCTTCATTTTCTGTAGTCTTATTATAGCAATAATGAATCACATTAAAGCACATTACCAATAGCTCCTCATTACTCATTTGCGCCTGAATCAGGCTTATATACTTTTTTTTCATTGGCAAATCAACATCGGAGTCATTCACAAATGTAATGATATGATACATATGACGAAAATAATGCATTATATCACCATTTGAGGTTCCAATCTGCTTAAGAGCATATCCGTAAGCCTTTTCAAAAAATTTGATATCTGAATTTTCGATTCTTGTAATAAAATCAAGACTTAATGTATTCTCTATATCTTGAGCCATAACGACAAATGTTGCTTTTTTCTGATTTATCTTCTCATATATTTCTCTTTGGACCCTAAGCATATTAAAATATGTCGAATCAAATTGCTGATTTCTGGCTATTTTCAATTGATTAACGTAGCTAAAATATAGAATATAAAATGAAGCCAAAGATATAGGAACTGCTAAGCACATTGCCAAATTTCCCCATTGTTCAGGCCTAGTAAACTTACTAATATGTTCTTTATTAATAACAAAATAAGTAATAGAGATAACAAAAACAATTGTTATGCTTAATGCCATTAAAAATAAATCAGGGCGGATGTCACTACCTGTAGGTCGTTTTAGAAAGTCTCGGAACTTTAAAAAGGCTTTTTTCATAATAATAAAATCAACTCCTCATATCGTGCGCCAACCGGAACCACCCGGAATCCGATTTTACGGATTACACGATATGAGGAGTTGAAAATGTGGTTTTTACTTGGCAAAAACAAAGATAGTCAAGAAAAACGAAACAGCCCAAAAATATTTTGACTTTTTTATCAAGATAATGCAGAAGCTGCATTATTCAATTTATCGGCAACATCTTTCAATGCATCAGATAAAATTTTCAATTCCTTTTCTGTGAAAGTTGCTACCTTCCCATGCACCTCATTTCCATTAATGCGTTGATGCAACCAAGAAGCTGATTTATCAAAATATTGCTTAGCAAATTCAGAGACAGAGATGAATGGAAGTACTTCAGATAAGATCTTTCGCACTTCAATCTGTTTTTTCATCTTTTTAGCATCATCAACCACTTGGTGAATCCGAACAAAATCTTCATCAATAGCCGCCTGCAGTTCCTGTTGGTCTTCCGGTCGTAACGAATCAAAGAAACGATCCATCTCTTGTTCCGCTTTTTCACGATCAGAACCTTTAGCCTCGAGGCATGCTGTTTTTAATCTGAAAAAATCTTCTTTTACTCCCATCTTACATAAATTTTAGATAAAACAAAATAATGAAGAAGATGAGTTCCCCACCCCGTCGAGTGGGGAACTCTTTTTCTACCGAGCAGATAACCTCTGAATCTCAAGCTTGAGATTCTCTATTTCTGCGTCGAGTACCGATTTTCTATAACCAATTCCAATGAGTCGGTTATAATTTCGGAGGTAGTAGTTAAGATTTTCAATTAACTCATCTACCCGCGCTTTTAGCGCTTCTTCATCAGTCATTCAAAGAGCTCTTTTGTTTGACATCACAAAGATAAAGAAATTATTATCACAAACAAAATTTTCGATAACAATTTCTTTATCAGATTCATTATTTAACAGTTACATACCCAAAAGCTATTAAATCTTCAATAAAATTCTCCGGAGAATCAGCACGAATAACGTTTCCTGTTTGGTCGCGATATCGGTCGGCAAAGTTGAACATATATTCCTGATCGGTACATTCTGAATCAAAACGACTACCTTCTCGAAGTTTGGTTACAAAATCTGCAGCGCAGGTGGCGGTTATTGTGCCGCCATCCTGCAATAAGTAATTTCTATTATTCATTATCTACTAAGTTTTTTCGTTCTAAGTTTAAAGTATATTTTTTGATCATCTGTCAAGAAAGGCAGATTCTGAAGCGTTGTTCCTGTTTCAACTTTCGCCTGTTGCGCAAAGGTAATCATTCGGCCTAAAAAAAGAACCCAATTACTCATCTTTGTGAAGTTCGTAGAACCGCTATGTTGGCGAAATTCTATCGTCCGGTGGCGGGCGTAAGCTTCAAGGTTTACTTTATGATAGCGGTCGTTTCCAAAAGCCGCCCGAAGGTCGTCGAGCGTATTTGCCTGCAGTATTCTTCTTTCAGATATTCTGCTTAAGCTTTTGCAATATTGGTTGTCTCTGCGTGTAGCTGGCATGAAAGCGTTTATTGTGTTCTCTATATTCTTATAACTAAGTGCTAAGTTCTTCCAAGTGTTCATGGTGAAATCTGCTGCATCCATGTGAACGTGTAATCCACAAGATTCATTAACTTTTGCGTTGCAAAGATCAAGTACCCAACACACTTTCTCAAGTTCTCTCAATCCGCTTTCTCCTTCCAATATTGGGCTTACCAGTTCAAAAGTATTGTTGCCATAAAGACTTGCGTCCGTTACCAATTTCCAATGTGCGCTTGTATTATGGTTGTATCCTTCAACTGCTACGTTTATTCCGGCTTCCTGAAGTTCGTGAGCAAGGTGATCGCGAGTGCAGTTGTACGCTTCGATCTCAATTCCGAAGCGGCGATTAAAGGTATAGTCTATTTCAGGTAAAAAAGTGGTTGTATTAGCTACTGGAGCAAAGGTTCCAGCTTCAAGCATCTTTTTATATACGTTTTGTACAAAACCGTAATTTCCGTTTGTTACAAGATCCGCAACTTGGCGGCGGGTTAATCCTAAAAGAAGCAATTGTTGTATCTTGCTAGTCTTTGTTATGCTCTGATTTAAAATGTTGGTAATTTGCTCGTTCATAATGCTTTATCCTTTATTTTTATACTTCAAAGATAACACTATAAGCTCTAACAACGTAGCAATAACAAGTTTATTATCAGCACCTTAGCTTTGTTTAGCTTAAGCTAAAATAGGATACAAAAAGGTCTGAAACATGAATATCCCAGACCTAATAAAATACTTCTATTAATTAGAAAACAGATATACTATCTCCATTATCCATAAGCATGGTATTACCGTAAATACATACAACTTTTGAACTACATACAGTCCACTCATAACCATCGCAAGTATATATTTTCTTTTGGTAAGTAACTTTTTGTCCTTTTTTGTAATTCTTCTTTTCAAACATGGCTTATTATCTCTTTATTATTGTACAGCTAAGATAACACTATTATGTCGAACAAGGTAGCAACTACCGACTTATTATCAACCGATTAGATTTGTTTAGCTTGAGCTAAAAAAGGATTAAAAGCAGATAGTAAAACTGACATTTAAGGGATTCAATATAGAGAATAAAAAGATAGCTTATTCAGCTCCTCCATTCAATTTATCTCTGAACACTCGAAGCTGATCAATGGTAGGATAGAATGTGGAGTTTTCCCAGTTTCGAGAGATTACCGCAATCATTGATTCAAGATATTTCCCACAATCTAAAATTGTAGAACTCTTGTTCAATTGATAACGTCCAGATGGATAAGATTTATTTTTGAGTGTTTCTTGCGCCCACATTAACAACTCCTGCACAGATTCGTGATCATAACCATTTTCCATTTATTCAAGTTTTAAAGTTATTGCATAAAAAAAGCCTCGACTTCGCTTAGCCGGGGCACATTCCACCGTCGTGGATTGGAATTTTTAAGATTCTGCAACAAAGATACTACTTATTTCTTACCTTATTTATTATCACCCCAATTATTATTAAGGAAATGATACCTATATACACTTTATCTTTATGCAAATCCCACCATGATAGTTCTACGACAGTTTCTTTTTGATTCAGCAAAACATTAACCTTATTACTAATAGTATCAAGTCGATTCGAGAACTGCTGCAAAATAATGGACAATGTTTCATCAACTTCTGTTCGTTCCTGATCCTGCTTGGATGCAGTAGTAGTACTTTCTTTGACCGGGTACTGTTTCCCCGTTGAATCCGGAGCAGACAAGTAAACTGTTTTATTCTCAATCTTTAGATCACTCAACTTATCGGTAGTAATCTTCGTTTGCTTATTCACGTTCATCTGTAGAGACTCAATCATGTTTTGCAGGTATTGGAACTCTCCGGAATAGTCCACCTGCTTTTGCATTTCAATGTTCCGGGAAGCCTTGCAGGAACTTAACCATATTCCCGACATCAGGAGTATGATAATATAAACTAGCCGCCTCATGGTCGAACTACCGTATTACGCAAAAAAATAGGAAATTCGGAGCGTACATCGAAACAGGGGCATGCCTTGATATACTCTGCCGGTTCAACCTCCCCACTGCCATCCAGATCAGGCGAAGTATCTCGATGTCCCAGCAGTTCAACAATATTATACTCCTTGCAAAGCTTCGTTACTAATTCACGCAAACTGGCTTTTTGGGCGGGAGTACGAGTATCAGCTGGTTTTCCGTTTGCATCTAATCCACCGATATAGCAGATTCCAATACTGTGCTTATTATACGAAGACTCTGAAAATCCTTTGGTATTACAATGCGCTCCGTCAATGCTCAATGGTCGTCCATTCTCTACCATTCCATCAAGGTCAATTACGAAGTTATATCCTATCTGGTTAAAACCTCTTTGTTTGTGCATCCGATCAATATCTCTTGCACGTAAATCTTGTCCAGCCTTCGTTGCTGAGCAATGGATGATAATTGCATCGATTACCTTCATTTTGAATCCTCCTCTTTTTTATTGAACAACTTATTCTCAAGCCTATTAAACCGATCTGTTATGTAGACTGAAACTCCAAATACAGCCCCTGCATATAGCAAGCACTGCGCAAAGAGCCATAATACACTATCATGTATTTCACCATGTGACATAATGAACCCTGCAATTGCCAAAGCAGAGCCTAATATAAGCATACCAATAGCACTCCCATACTGAATAGCTTCTTTTGTATCACGTTTCATTTTATCAATATTTACAAGTTATATATCCTAATATTTAGCCAATCACACACGATTAAATAGACGCTTTATATCAAATAAGTCACTACCCTCTCTATCGAACATCAATGTCCAGCCAATTGAAGCAAATTCTTTTGTTACAAACGGTCGTATTTGACATGACGAAGACAATTCCTTCAACCAAGGAGTATTCCTCTGGTCAGATGTCATGGCAACTCGTAACTGTTGCATCATGGAAAGAGTACGCCTTGATTGTATCGCTTCCTCTATCAGATCCATTTCTGCTGATTTTGCAGCAATAGTGACTGCCATTTGCACTTCATCCTGGATATTATTCTTCTGATCACGTTTAGACATGATATCACCAATTTCCACAAACAAATATGTCCCGGAAACAATACCATCAACACGTTGCTTAACAGAATCAAAACTTTGCCCAAAAATATAATAGTCTAATCCTTGGATCCGGGAATATTTAGGTAGGCTTTTTATTTCTTCTTGAATTGCAGCGTATTCAGGAAGATCACTCCTCCCCTTTGCAAAGATCTCAAGTACCTTACTATGATTCGGGAACTGAGCATAATATTTGAGAATCTCGAAAATCATATAATTTGTTTTATTAATGAAATTGGCAAACCTGTATTCTTAGCGATATCCACAACAGGCATTTCCGCACTCCCCATGCTCTGTACAGCCTCTATCAGTTTTTTACGCAAAATTGTAAGATACTTGATTAGGTTCATTTGCTCAACCGTCGAAATATCTCCTAATCCATCATTGCTTAAGTTATACAATGATTCAAGCGCACCGGTTGTTATAAGACTTTTCTTTTCACTCTCACCGGCAACTAAGATCTGGAACTGTGTCTTTGAAAACAAATAATTAACAAACGAAGAGAAATTGAATGCAATACTTTGCAAGGTTTCTGAAGATAGTCTTTCAAACGACTTAGCTAATGTATGTGCAGATTCCGAATCATACGGACCAGAATGATATAAAATAGCAGCAAGCAAAGGTAACATCTCTTTATTACATCCCAACAGGGAGCGAGCCTCTATAAATTGCAAGGCTGTAAGGGAACAAGTCAGCTGATTAAAACCAGTATCGATACTATACCCAGGATACAATTTCCCCTGAATGGATACATAAGGAATTAATTGCACACAAAAGCAACTATTCAAAACGAACTTATAATCCAGTTTTGAGAGATACCTGGCAATCGGTAAATCCAATCTCTCCGGAGGCGTTTTCTTTGCTTTAATAAAATCATCTTTAGACAAATCCTGAAGAGCAGCATCCTGATCCGGATATGTAATACGGAAAATAAAGTCTACTTGTTCTCCTAACCAAGCTAAGTTTGACAAAGTATCTTCATCTTTAGCTCGAGCAAGTGATCGCGGATTCCATCCCATTGCACGGCAAACATGTTTAATCTGAAGCATACCCGGTGAAAGCTTTCCCTTTGTGACTAGGTCCATATCTCCCATAATACCTTCAAACAGTTCCGGAGTCAATTCCTCCCAGGCGTTCGGTACCGCAAACTTTTCCTGATGTACACAAAACTCAATCATGGCATTAATTGTATTTTATCTTCCGGTTGATTGAATGAAGTTTCAGTCTCAATATCAGTATCCTGTGGATCAGATAATAATAAGTCGATATCTTTAATCAAGCTATTGGCCTGTTCCTGCAACTGAACAGATAAAGAAAGCAGTCTCTCCTGTTCATCCCTTCCGGATCTGCTTGCTTTTGAATCATCAAAAAGATTCCGGATAGTGGAAGGAAACTCCAAGATATCAAACCTTGTTAAGGCAACAGCTACTACCTTCTTTGCAAGTGCTCGATTAATTAATGACAAGACGGATGGTTTCTCCTTTGCACGTTCCAGGTAACCGGTTAGATTCTCCTCCAAAACTTCAATCTGTATCGGAATACAGCGAAAGAAGAAAAGATATGATAAATCAATGCAGTACAAAAGATCGAATTCTTCTGTTGTTTTTATCTGCAGTTTATCAAGCATCTTATAATACCTGGTTTTATCCCACCCTAAGTCCTCGGTACTATTCAGGAGCGCAATAAGGGAATCCATAGCATTATAATAATTCTCATAATAAGCCCTTCTTATAGCTTCCTGTTCAGACTTGTAGATATCAATATTCGCTTTACGTTTGCGAAGTACATCAAAGACTGTATCATTGGCCATCGTTAGATTAGCCAACGCAGTTCGGAGGTGATCGTATAGTTCACCTGCACCTTTTTTAATGATATTATTATATACAGGAACACTCACAATATTCGCAATTCTCTTATAAGCGGTTACTGCATGACTATTAAGTAGCGAAAGGTTTGTGTTCGAGTCAATACCAGGCACGAACTCCGCAAATCCAGAGATGTCTGTAAATAAGTCTTTCAGTATCATGATTGTTGTTTATTTAGTCGTTCATTAGGAGTTACTTCTTCTTGCCGGCTAGGTGTTTCACGATAGAAACCAAAGCGATATCCTTGCTTGTATAATTCAGGAAAGTTTATCCGAATAGCCATATTAAAAGGTTCAGAGCATATTTCATCATCCGGAGTTAGCGACATCAGGTAAATCAAATAATTATAATATACGTCAGCTCCAGACTTTGAGATGACCCCATCCTTGGATACACTAGATATAGACGAATCAAGACCAACAGAAGAAAGTAGCACTTCATCAGCACGCTTGTCATAAGTAATAAGAGCATCAATATACTCTTTATATTTCAAATCCAAAACCTCAAACTTCCACCGTTCCTCTTCACCGGATCCGGTTTTGAAACTAAGAGTTGCATAAGCCTTTCCCTGGTTGTCCGCCCCAGAAAGATACTCACTAATATTACGGAGTTCTTGCTTGAGATACATTAGAAAATACGACTCCTTATAGGTAGTCCCGATATCAATCCCATTATAAGTTAACAATGACTCATTCTTTCTTTTCCGCTCTTGATTTTCATTGCATATTTTCGTTATCTGTGCACGTTTTGATTCTGCCCATGCATTCGGGATGATAATATGAATTTTAGCAGCTAACGAATTTCTTAAGAAAGAGTTTATGTAATTAGCCGTATCGTTTGAGCCCTTGATATAAGCTTTTGTCCCTTCATGAGTTTCATTTACACCATAGAATTCACTAACCGATTTTTCTCGATGATGGGATATTGCAGCCCATTTAATGTTACGAATATCACTAAGCACCAAACGTGGATAAAACAAATATTTAGAAACCCCATAACTCCAACGTCCAACGGCAATATGAGTGAAGTCCTTATAATTGATCAGTTCTGTGACAACATCCCTTTTTTGTGTGGCCAACCGACACCGTCTATTCTCCATCAACTCAAGACCGGCTACTGGTAATTGCTCCCCGATACGGTTACCAAGCGTCATGCGCCATTTCACAAAGTAATCACGAAAGTAATAGTAGTTCTTTATATTTCCTTTAGCCACCTCTTTATAATCAGACTCTAAACCACGATCCTTCCAAGATTCTAACCAAGTAGTTATTTCGGGACAGTCCGTCCATTCTTTAACAAGCTTCCCGTTCTTTATGCTCTTAATGTATATAGCCGGCCCGAGCCCGTACAGCATGTTAACTTGTTTTGTTATCAACCGAGGCAATAAACGATTCTTCTTGATATCGCTCTCCACTTCTTCGCACTTCATGTTATTCGCTCCACGTGAACATACGTTGAACCCTCCAATTGATTGCCAATTGTAGTCTGCAGGAAGAACAGTATTTGAATTAACGAAGCCCGGATCCTTTAACCCCGCTGCAGGATTCGTTCCTAACTGAAAGGAAATGGTGCTTCCGGTATCCACATAGCAACCATAATTTCCCAACATCTCTAAACTATCACTCATAACCAGTCTATTTTATGCAATTTATATCCATCTTGAGGAAATCCCATGTAACGAATAAGTATGCGATAACACATCTTTGGGTCACCATTCCCATCATTAAAGAGGAAGAAGTTATCACTATCAATACTAAATCGTTCTTCCGGAAGTTGTGTCCGGAAAGTACAGCCCTCCCTCACAACCAACTTCTCGGAAGACTCCCCTTTCTGCCTGGAGTAAGGGAAGAAGGCAATGGTAAAGCAGCCGTTTGGCAACTTAGATAACTCCTTTGCCCATTGCAGTGCGCCTATGCCTGTCATCGTCGTTTCCATGCCCGAAATTATCGTTTTTACCCCCCTCCTGAAAGGACGCTCCCAGGGGGCTGTCATATTTCCTGACAAATGTGTTTTTTTGCACCTCAAATCGGTTTTTCAGCGGGGCGTGGAGAATTTCGCCTCTCGATTTTTCTTATTTTTGTTTTCAAAATGTCTTTTGGCTGATAACCCGCATTTTAGATACCAAAGCAATGTCAAACACATAGTATTATACAAAATTCGGAACTTACTATATCACTCTAACAAATACATTATACTACTAAATTTTCGGGCAAATCATCCGGTATGTTCCTTAATTCACTTTGTATTCTGTCACCATATAGCCCGAAAAGCAAGTAAATAAGTGCAGAAGGAAGCTGTGTTGTTAGTCCTGCCTGATGCTTTAACGGTACTTTAACTTCGGAGGACTTATCTAGCTCAATACGCCCGTCTGTTTTCTTGAGTGGAGATAAAGGAATAGCACTACAAAGGTTCGGGCACTCGTTCTCATCTATCCGGCATACAGGTAATGCATTACTTCGTTCACCAAACAAGAGCAATAAAAGTTTAAATTGCTGCCAGTGGTAAATAGTAGACTGTCCTTCGTTCATGAGTTCAACTGAAAAGCCGTAACTCTCTAATTCTCTTTTCAATATACGAGCATCAGAAGTTATTTTTTCGAGGTCCTCCCGGCGTTTATTGGCCGCCCGGTCGTGATAAAGCACAATCTGTTTATTAATTGCGTCAGTTCCGAAAAACTCAAAGATTTGCTTTGCCAGTTCCGGCTGTTCTGCCGGATAGTAGCAAGTGAATTCTTTTAGAACCCGGAGTTCATGACCATAATCTTTCTCTTGAGCAGCAACAACGCTGGAAAAGTGTCCGGGGTCGTAACCTAGAAGAATCCGTTCACGTTTATCATAGTACTTCAGATATCTGGAGGTTAAAACAAAGTGTTCACGCAAATCTAACTTCAAAATTGATTCATAGCGATATCCATCAGAGAATTGATGTTTGTCTTTTCGATAGTTGGCAAAGAATTTATTAACGACTTCCTTCTTCCGGATTGCACAAATAGAAGTCAGGAACTCATCTATGTCAAGTGCTTCTAACTGGGTACGGAAAAACTTAGGCCCAAGTATGTCTTTATTAGCGAAAGAAGAAGCACGGATATAATAACTCGCATTTCTACGCATATCCGCAAGGCGTGGCTTCCAAGTTGCTACAATACGTTTCGCTTTTTCTGTTTCCAAACGTAAGGCTTCAATGATAACAGGATTCTTTTCCTCTCTCAACCGGTGATTGTTCCGATATATTTTATATAAAGCAGCATGTAAATATAAAGCAGCGGACGCAATCTCATCAATAAGCTCCTGATTGACGTTATTCTCATATTCTTCATACCAATTATCTTCTCCTAAATCCAAGCGAGCCGTATCCGACACACCTGTTATTCCTTGGTAATAAGGAGACATTCGAATAGAAGCCGAAGAACCACGTAAAGACGGGAACAAACGAGTTTTCAACTTCTCTCCTTTATTGTGTTTCATTTCCTCAACAAAGGCGTGAACACCTGATCGGCCGGCAACAGATTCCGGCTGATCAGAACTCACCATCTGAAGATGATGTCCATCACGAAATAAGATACTATGCTTTGGATAAGCAATCGGATATCGAGGTTTTCTGAAATGAGACGGTATTTTTGATTCACCTACAATATAGTCAATACCATATTCAAGCATGGAGCGCCGTCCATCACCAACTGGTTTGGAAAAATACGCTTGAATATTAGGCCAAACATTTGTCATGAGTGCTACGTATGTTTTATGAACCAAGAACGAAAGTTCCCCAGGCATATCGTTTGCTACTCGAATAATACGTGGCCCCATGACCCCTTCCGTCTTACCTGTCGCACGACCGGCTTCGACAATAAGCACATTTGAATCAATGGCATTCGCTCTGATCTGCATTACATTCTGATAACATTCTTCAAAAGTTGCAGTCAAGTCTAAAGTTATAGAACTTGCACTAAGCGATTGCGATGATTGTGAATAAAGTTCTATTCCCATATTACTCTCCAGTTTCTTCAGGTTCTACAATTTCGGCCTCCTGAATATCAGCATCACGTAACAAACGTTTCTTATCCGCTTTTTCAACAGGAAGAGAATCAATAAGGTTGATATAAAACCCTTCATTGTTTTTGCGAGCTATTTCTTTTATTGATTTCTTTTGGAACCCAAGCTCTTTCGGAGTGAGGTTCGGAGAGATCAGGAATACGATGCCAAGATCGCGGTCTGCTTCCGCTATTTCTGAAGCTCTACGCCGGCACTCTAAGGCTGCGTTGTAACATTTCTCCTGTGTCTTGTAATCTCCTCTTACAGCGCATAATTTCGCTAAATCTTCGTATTTGTCTGCGTAATTAGATTCCCATACCTTGATAGATACATTGTTATCGATATTAAAGTAGTTTATAGCGGCATAGATACGGGCCTTACAGGTCCGTTCATCAATATTAATCTGCTGCGAAGCATTAATCCTCTGCCGTAACAGCTTGGCAGCACGAGTAATATTCCTCTCATACTCAAATATCTCTGCAGCCCATTGCAACTGCTTTAAAAATAGCCGAATCTCCTCCGGAATTCCTGAACAACATCCAGTTGTCAGAAACTCCGAAATTAGATCCGGATGTATTTTATCAAGGTGGTCTAATTGTGTCATACTCCAAACAATTGTTTTCGTAGGTCTAGTTCAACACGTAAATTTTTACGTTCTTCCAGGGTATTAATAGCATCAATATCTCCAGCTTCTGCCTTTTTCGCCAGTTCCGCATCAATATTGTATTCTCCTAGAGCACGTCCATTGTTGTATGCATCATAATATACATCTCCAGTAAGAGTGATCCGGACAATCAACGCTAACTTCTCCTTCCCACGAAGTCCAAGAAGGTTACAGATGCGTTGCGGTGTGTATCCAAGTGCGCCAAATGTGCGCACCTGGGATACATATTCTTCACCGATTTGAGTGATCTGATCTACATCAGAGGTAGGTGTCAGCTCGTTTTTCATACAATAAGTTTTAGAGTTTCTTCTGCAGTCATCAATTCCTCACCACGGATCAACCGGATTACCTGCTCTGGGAACATTGCCCGATATCGGGATACAGTTGCAGATACATAGCGTGGATCTATTTCTATCGCATGACAAATTCGATCCGTCTGTTGGCAAGCCATAAGTGTAGAACCGGATCCGGAGAAAAAGTCTACTACAATTTGTCCGGGTGCACTAGAATTACATATAGGATATGCCATTAGTGCAATTGGTTTCATAGTGGGATGGATGGCGTTGCGTTGTGGCTTATCGAAGTTCCAAACTGTTGTCTGTTTGCGATCCGAGTTCCAAAAGTGACCGGCTCCGGGCTTCCAGCCATAAAGACAAGGCTCATGCTGCCATTGATAGTCTTGTCGTCCCATGACCATTGAGTTTTTTACCCAAACGCAACATTGTGCTATTTTAAATCCAACTTTCCGGAGAGATGCACGAAAGTTCTCCCCCTCACTATCCGCATGAAATACATAATAAGAACCACCCGGTTTCAAGACTGAAAACATGACAGTAAAGACTTGGCGAAGGAAAGTGGCGAACAGATCGTTTTCCATCGAATCATTCTGAATAGTAAGTTCATCTTCTGTTGCTCCTTGATATGCAACATTATATGGAGGATCCGTTACAAGCAAGTCAGCGTATTGACCATTCATTACTGCAGATACATCCGCTTTGGAACGACAATCCCCACACATCAGCCGATTATTGCCTAGTAGCCATATATCACCAGGCTGGGCAAAAACAGAACCTGGAGAATCTTCTTCATCTGAAGGAATAGAAAACTCAATGTTATCTTCCTGAATGCCTTCTGATTCATGTTCATGGGTAAACAAAGGAGTCGCAATAGAATAATCGACAGCTTTCACCTCATAACCGAGGTTAAAACGTTCCATCGTATCGGTATCTATATTGTACTTTTTAAAAAGTAATGTATCAGGATTCTTTGTGGCAAACTCCGAATTATATGCTGCTATCTCTTCAACAGCTTCTTTCTTATCTGCAGCAAAGATAGGCTCATAAGGAATTTCAGGAATTATAAACCCCGACTTTCGTAATGCAAGCAATGCTTTACGTCGTTGATGGGCATCGATGATCCACAGCTTTCCATCCGGATCCTTCCAGGCTTTAAATGCATACTTGAAACCACGGGTGATAATAAGCATCTGTAGTTTCGATAATTTATCAGGATCCGATTTCTTAAAATCCTCCTGAAGCTCTAAGAACGAATCCAGCGGGGCAGTCGGTAGGCCACCCAAATTAAATACTTCTATTAGCTTTTCCATAATCTACTTTGATTCTTCGAGAATTGATTTAAATAAGGCTTCTCGGTCACGAAACCGACGAAGGTGTTCTTTATCTTGCGACCGTTTATCTTTGCGTTCAGGCCGTTTTAGAAAGGATTCGTATCTGCGAATGTTATCGGAACAGTTCTTATACCGGCGAAGGAACTCCAAGGGGTCGGACGCCCGTAAACGTTCCAATTCAGCTCTCTCCGACCGATGAACAATAAGCGGATGCTTATACCGAAACATTCCAGTGTCGTTGTACGTTTGCAGCTCGGAGAATGCTAGTAAGTTACGGATCCGGAGTTCAGCCATATCAACGACTGCACGCCTTGTCGGTTTCTTATCCAGCAATTCATCGAGCTGCTTCATCTTTTTCCAAGTCACCACACGATCATTATACAGTATCGTAGCTATTTGGACGTTTTCGTCTTCGAGGTTTTCCCAGTCGATTTGCGGGTACTCTTCGTGCTTTTGCTTTCTGGAGCTACCTTGGTAGGTTCTTTTTTTTTCTCTTCTTCCAAGGCTTGCTCTGCCTGTTCCGCACGGTCTTCGGCTTCAACTCTTGCTTCCTGTTCCGTTTCAAGCTCTTCTTTCAGTTCCTGGTTCTCTTGCTCTAAAACTTCTGTTTGTTCTTCCGCTTGAGATGCACGTTCCTCTGCCTCTTGTTTTTCTTGCTCACGAAGTTCCGCTTCAGCCTGTTTTTCGTAAATCTCGGCATCGATTTCAAAAGAGTTCTTTTCTTCCTGTACAGAAGTTCCCTCTGTTCCTGGCTGATTTCCCAAACAAGTTGCTGTGTTTCCGCCTGATTGAATCTCTGCTCCAGCACATGTTCCACCGATATCAAGTATATTTTCCGCTCCAGTTTCTTCTTTAGCTTTTTCTATTTCACGACGATTTATCCGGATGGCTTCCTTTGACTTTAAGTCTAGCAATGTATAAAGGATATCATCTGCATAACGTTGCGGGTTACGGGCAAACATCTTGAGTTTAGGATGTGCCGGAGCAGTTTCCTGAAGCAGACTTAAATCTGCTTCAGCTACCGCTGTATTACGTAACTCATTAAAATATTTCGTTTTCTCTTTAAATCCGTACATAACTTACGCTGTTTGAATTCTACTTCCAGAAACCTCAATAAGAGTGGCAGGGTCCAAGACTCGGAATGTAATAGAAGAACCGGCCTTTGCAGTCCATGTTGCTCCATCTTCCAAGATAAACGTCGTTCCGTCCGCAATTGTAGCTGCCTTATCTGTTCCGCTACCGGTCAAGGTAATATATCGACCTTTATCATTATTTGTCAAACCTGATACTGTCTCAATGGCATAAGTAGCAGCTGTTCCATTTGGTATCTCATAAGAGTTGCTTGTAAGTTTAATAGCCAGCTCTTTAGTCCCCGCTGCATGCACCTCTGCTGGAGCTTTTACAATATCACCAACATATTTATGATACTGTGTCACAGAAGTACGTTCAAAAGTGAAGGTTATATAACGGCCATCTTTGTCATTTTTTGCTTCATAAGTTTTCAATACCATAGGTCTATCATATTCTCCTAAGATATACCATTGATCTTCGCCAATCTCCTTAAATAAAATCACAAACTTACCGCCGGCATGTTCTTCTGTAAAGTTCAGAAGCTGATCCCTCATACCGCCCATGATTGCTACAAATTGGTTCGTACCAGAAGTCGTTATATCTCCTTTCTCCCCATTGCCCACATAAGTCGGAATATCATGTGCCTCAAAATATTGCATATATTGTCCCGAGAGCATTGGTATTGTCGCGACCTCTCGATTAGCATTAGGCTTAGGAAATTTCACATTCGAATTGATTTGATGAACATCAATCAAATAAATCTTATAAGCTATATTCGAGCCATGAGTTACTTTATCAGAAACGTCATCTATGCTACCAATGGCCATCATAGAAGCCAAAGATGTTCCTGAGAATCCTGTCATGCAAAACATTGAATGATCAGGATCCAGGAACATACCAACAACAAAAACAATGGCAAAAAGAAGTGCAAGAGATAAAAAGAGCTTTACCTGCATTTTACGTGCATATTGATTCCCTTTTTTATAAGGGTTACTAACTTTTTTAGCTTTCATAAAAATTAATTTTGTAATTAAGAAAAAAGGGTGGGCAGAACTCCCACCCCTGAAAACAAACACCTATAAAAAACTGAAAACAACTATCTTACGCCAGGAAGATTTGGTTGCAAATCGGTATTGATTGTACGTACACCACCGATACAGCGTTCCAGTTCACGGAAATTCCCCTTACTGTTAAGCAGAACGAGGATATAATCACCTTCTTCTGTCGGAGTATAATCGGCAGTGATATCTTCGAATTTTCCAGTTTTGGAAATCTTGGAAGCATTAGTTTTGGAACCACATTCAATAAGATATCCAACACCCGGTTTTGCATTTTTGATGTCAGTGATTACAGTAGCCTTTGTATTTTCACTTGTAATTTGCCAAAAACCATCCTTTGCGTCAATTTCAGTAGCATCAACTGCAACATCAACGGAAGGCTTATTCATGAAAATTTGCTGCCATTCGAAGTTGTTTTGAACAAGTTCAGCACGTGTTTTGAAACGGCGTCCCAAGAAGGCGGCAGCTGTACCTTCCTTCCAGGTAGACCAACATTTTACCATTTCCATGTCATCCTTTGCCTTAAAGGCCATCATCTCTCCTAGAATGTATTCCAAGAACTGCAAATTGCCTGGAATATCAAGGAACATTAAGCAGCTTTGCCCTAAATAAGGCATCCATCGGATATGAAGATCGGTATCAGGAACAACATTCAGATAACTGTTAGGACCAGTAAAATCAATGTCTTTACCGTACTTGGTTCGACAACCTTCCTTCCACCAAGTTTGATGCAAGCTATTCAGATAAATAACATGCTGATCCAGATCCATATCTTCCGTACATTTTTCAATAATGTCAGCCACGAACTCCTTCACTGCATCTACCATGTTTTCCTTTGTATATGAACGATAAGACTCATCGTCATGCAGTAAAATTTTATTCTCATGATAATACCGGAGCAATGTGTAGATAATACCCGTGGAAGCATTCAAGAAGTGAGATGGAACCCCCTTTTCCGGAGTAGCATAAACACCACGAACACGACGTTTATTCTGTTCTACTTGTGCTGTTTCTAAGGTATTGACAATACAATACTCAATCAAAGACCACTTGATAGGATCAGAGCCTTCCTTATTGAGATAACCGATGTACATTCTTTCCAGTTTCTTCATTGGACCGAATTTCATCTTAATCATAGCGTCATCAACATGCCCCATCTCGTTTTCGATTTTCATGCCGCCTTTCCAAACTTCGCCTTCTTGCCAACCTTGAGAAACTTCATCAAAGAATGTATTGAATACAAGGTCATGATCCTGCACACCATATCTCACCGGGAAGAATTGAGTTAGCTCACGCTTTTTCAGTATATGAGCGATTAATGCATCCTGACGACGAATTACGTATTGATCACCGACTTTGGCATCGTCAACTCCCGAAAGGTCCGTTGAGAATTCACCTGCAGCAAGCTTTACCGGATCGAGCAGATGATTCTTATTCAAATACTCATAACGCCGAGCAAGAGATTTTGAGAAAATAGCCACTTCCTGAAAGAAAGCTTTCTCTTCACCATCCTCTATATTAGTAGAGGAGTAATCAGGATTTTCCGTAATCTTATTCCAACGTTTCGACATATCAAACATAGGAGCTTCAATACCAAACAGATGTTTTGCAGTAGTTCCGGGTCCATTAATTCTCATAGTTACAGGAGTTCTTACCGATGCAGATGGAGTATCGGCTGCAGTTTGATCAGACATTTGTTTCACTAAATTCTGTAATTCACCATTTTGCCTTACTACGCTCTTGGCTAACTCGATAACACCTTCCGGTGTAGCTTCAGGCTGATTAAGCGGCTTTTCTTCCTTTTCAGCCGCATTATCAGCAATTGCGGGAGGAGTCACAGCACCGGCCAAAAGCGATTGCAACTGATTCATTTCATCCTGAGACATTTGCTGTTGCTGCTGCACCGAATCCGCCTCCATATCTTCACGAAGATTTGCCTGAAATTCTTTCTGATAACGAATAGCAATTGCTACAATGTCTTCAGACGTTAATTGCTTAGCCTTTGCCTTATCTGACAGCTTCAGAAGTTGTAAGACATTTCCTAATTTTTCTCTAAAGTTCATAATTAATTGATTGTTAAATTAGACATACTGATTTATTTTATTTCGAAGGGAAATGCTATCCAAGTATTCCTGTCCACGTGAATTTGCGTGGGCAATAGCTTCAGGAAGGGTCATCACAGAATCAATTAACCCTTTATCAATCGAATGTTGAGCATCAAATGTTTCACCTTGGAATACCGGATCATCTTCAGAGAGATTGGCAAGTTTAGGATGAGAAGATTTTACTTCATTTAAAAATTGAACGGTAAGTGGATCAAGAACTTCTTTAATATATTGTTCCGGGTGCCCAGCACGTAAATCTTCAAATTTCTTATTCTTGAGTGGAGATAGACTCGATTTCTCTTGAATTAGTTTTATTCCTAACTTCTCATAGTAAGCAGAAAAGTCATAAAAGCTGATCATAGTACCAATGCAACCGATTTGATCATTCTTCGTCAGCGCATGTATTCCATTCGCACTATGACAAGCAATATAGTAACCGGCAGAAGCACAATACTGCTCAACTAAGACTTCTACAGGTTTCTTTAGTGAGTGCATTGTTTCCGACAACCGGTCTAAATACCAAGCTTCACCACCACCGGAGTTAATATGAAGGAAATGCACAGATATTGAAGGGTTACTCTCTGCAGCAATCAAATCCCTCTCAAATTGCTTTGAAGAGAAATACCAGGATGAATTAGATGTAATTGTACCCCAAATACGATGATAAGCAATTGAGCCTTCAGGCAGTTCCTCGGATGAGAAATCATTAGTCAGGCTTACACTCTTAAGTTCTGCAGTACATGCTATTTCTCTTTTAAGTTTAGCCACCGCCTTATCTACCTGGTCTTTATAAGTCGGCGGATCCGATAAAAAGAAAAAAGCCCCTGGTACTGGGTTCTTTTGATCCAGAAGTGGAAAACATTCCATCATGGCAGCAGCATAAGCTTCTGCCGTGATGAAGAGTTTAGATGTAATAAGTAAGTTACGAAGAAATGTCCTATTCATTGTAGCGCATCTTTTCAGCGAAGATAGTTCGTCGAAAGAAGGCTATGAAGGACTGTTTATACAGGCAAAAATGGCGACTGGAGCATTTTACTGGAAATTTTCAAGGTTGCAGTGTTCAAGTTTGCGGAAATTGAAACCAAAGCTGGAATGTCATCCGTACCTATTGCAATATTCTTTTCTGAAGAATCACACAAATAAACAATAACGGACCTAGCAGTGGAAAATTCCCGAAGAGTATCTACATCCGGAGTTTCAATCGTAATGTCTTTACTACAATCGAACAATTTGCCTGATACCGAATCTGTAATAGAAGGAGTAAAAGAAAAAGGATCAGCAAGAAAACGATATTCTTCTTTTTTCATTTTTCCTGTAGGTTTCACCCTCAAAGTAATAGTTAACTCTCTCATAATCTTATAATTGTTTAGTATTCAACAAGTTCGCCATACAGCGGACGTTTTTTCGCCATTTGGGGACAAAAATGATAGTTCGGTCGGTCATTTTTTACCCATTTTTTAACCTCTTTTTATATTCTCGACGTGTTTTCCTCTTGCGTATATTTTCTCTCCATCTATAGAAGTTTTTTAAAAGAGCATCTTCAGAAATAGAATCAATGCAATACGAGCACATGAAATGATGCACAACATCTAGGTTCTTTAAAAGATGTCCATTCATATCATTTTCATCCATCGCAGCATGAAGTTCACGGTTAAACATCCGCCGTACTTCTTTCTCTATCAATCGTACAGAGTTAGGAGAAAGGAAATTGTAAACTTTAGGATCCTTTCCGATTCTTCTTTCAGGAAGGATAAACGCCAAATTACCATTATCAACAGGAGATTGATTTTTTTGTCGTTTAGCCATCAATGTCCATATTGTATGGTAAAGGTCTGTATTGTCTGGAATTCTGAATGCTTCTTCAGAACCATTATTATACTTTCCACGTAAGTATTCAGCCAAATATGGCTCAATATTAATACTAGTCGTAATCATAGTCTTTTCAGTTAAAGGATATTTTTGAAATACTTTTATTTATTTTTGCTTCCAACTGTCCAACCGTCCAACACGCCCTATTACATAATAAATAGTTATCTAATTATCAGCCATTTAATATTAGAAGAATAACATTGATTGACTGTTGGACAACGTCCTACACATCCAACATAAGGTTTTTAAGTGGCATTTTGTTGGACAGGTCATTTTTTATTCTGTTGGAATGTAGAAAACTGTAAATCCAACACGTCCAACAACGTCCAACCAAACAACAGCAATGTTGGATATATATATACTACTTTAATAAGATATATACTACTATGCTACAAGCATTTACATTTTAAAAAGTTTTTGGCTGTTGGACTGTTGGACTGTTGGACGCCATGTTTTGAAAATTATCTTTTCAAAATTACACTCTCTTTGCTTTGTATTTCTTTAAATTTAGGGGGTCCGGGGGATTGGAGATGATATTCATAAATGATAGGGTTGAATACAATTTGAAATGTCCGCTTTATTATAAAAAGAATACTCCTCGACCGGCGGAGCTGGCAGAGGAGTATAAGGCAGAAAATACATCGAACTAAAATGGTAAGGGCTGCTTATTATCGTCAGCAGATTCAGCAAGGAGTTCACTACCAGAACGTCGCAAATCAATATCATACAAATCTTGGAATATTTCATAGTTTAAAGCAATGCAGCTTGAATTAGTAAATCTCTTTTCCACTTTCCGGACCATAGTATTATCAACTGTTACAGTATCATTAGTATTACCGTCCTCATATCCTCCTCTTGGAACCTCTACAACTTCATGCCAATTGAAGCGCCGTGCATGCACACACCCTATATAACTCGGATGAGATCTAAGATTCTGCTCAATGGTAGATTGAGTTGAATCCTCGTTGTTATAAGAGCTCCAAGCGAACTGTGTATAAATAGCACTCAAGCGCAAGAATAAGATTTTGGTTCCTGCAGGAAATGCTATTTCCTTCTTCTCTCCTCCAGGAGTCTTAATAGTTATTTTATCAGGTGTATCAATGGTGAAATCTCGATTCTCAATAATTGCCTTGGTATCAATCATTACATCCATTGCTTTAAAGAAAGTAGCAAGCTTATCAGTCTTACTAATCAGTTCAACCTGGAACTTTATCTTGGCACAAGCTATCTTAAAAAACTCTTTGTAGGAAAAAGGCAGATTCATCTTAGTATGACTTTCGACTAGTTTACATGTTGCTAAAAAGAGCGATGCTGTTTTCATCAGACGATCTATCTCACCAGAATTGTTCAGTTCGGCTTTCAATTCATCATAGGCTTGCTGCTTGAGCGTCCTGAAATGGTCCATGACTAATGGCCTAAGCTTTAATATCTCTAGAAGCACATTCGAAAGTCCTATCTTGTTAGGGTCCTCAATATCCTTGAGTTGATTAAACAGATCAACCTCCTCCTGAGTACGATTCTTTGGCTTAGGGACCTCACATACTATAATACGAGACATTAGTGCATTATCATCTCTTTGCGGCGTTTCCTGCCCGCACAGAATCACAGGAGCATATACTTTATCATTTTCAATTTCTTTCCCTGACGTGCCTTTCCTTTTTTGCCGACCATCACCATCATAAACAATCCCCTTCAATGCCTGAAACTTAGCATCGGATATATCTTTGTTATTATACTCATCCAAAACCACCGGAACATCTCTGAAAGTACTCATCAAAGTAGACATCGCAGCATCTGTACCAATATTTAGATTAAAAATGGGCACTTTCGGAGATATGAATAAAGAGCGAATGGAAATTGCAATTTGCGTTTTTCCTGAAGACATAGGTCCCATAAAGAAAGGAGCTGTAAACAAACGATCGATACAGTGTATATTGCTACGAAATGCGCACATTATAGCAAAGAGAATGCCCCATTTACCATTATCATTGATTTTATACACCTGATCCATTAAAGAGGCCCATTTTTCAAAACTACATTGTTTCTCGGCCGGAATATCTTTATAAACTAACTGGGAAATAAGTTCATATTTATCAGACTGGCGTCCGGATCCAGCGTATATGGTAGAAAATGCAGGAAGGTAATAGTTCTTCTTATTATGTGTCACGACACCAAGCTCATTGACAGGTTCAAAGCGTGGCTGTTCATCTACGACATGGAATATCCCATTTGAAAAAGCGAAAAACATATTGTCTTCCCGGCGTGAAGCCCCATCGACTTGTTGATTTCCATAGGTTAGGATTTCTGAACAGGTGATAAAGTGCCGGGACATATATTCTCGTATCTTAGTCCAGTGTTTTTCTTCTCCGGATGTGAAGTTTACAGCCTCCAGTTGAATCAGTTCTTCTTCAATGGTCGCTTTCTTTAGCAGTGCCCTAGACGGAACCTCAATATAAAGTGGAGTCTTATAGTATCTCCGATTTATTTTAAGGACTCGTTTATTGGCCTCCTTATCATCCGAATAAATATGGAGTAAAGGAGTCATGAAGAAATCAGCTATTTGTTGATGCCCACCTTTCTCTTGCCGGAACATATAACATACAGGCTCTCCATCTTTGTTCAACTTTGGATAGAACCCACATTGACGATACATTTCATTGTATTCGGAATTTTCGTCTACATACCCAGGCAGTTCATTCGGATCGTAATCTTCATCATCGTCATCTGTACGTTGGGCATTGATGGCCATGCGGGACTTTCGTTTTGCCAAATAGGGCTTTAATATTTCATTAAAGTCAGTCTTACTAAGCGACAGATTATCATAGAAATATTTAGCATTAACCACTCGGACAGAATCTTCAGCATAACTGATCAGGTCAGCGCAACGTTCAATAAAAGGTGTTCTTTCTCCAAAATAAGAAGCTAGGAACAAACCATGCAGATGTACATAGTATTTTATAAATGTATAAGTTTTGTCTATTCGCTGCTCTTCCTGATCGTACCCTTCTTCACCCTCTACTACTTTCTGCTCTTGGTCTTTTGCAGCTACAGTCAATGTTATATTTGTCAAACCGGCACGATAAAGCATTGTCAATGCGGAAAGATAGTCCGATTCATCCCCATCTCTATTTATGAAAATCCCTTGGCTATCCGTTGTAAAATAGGCACACTCCCGACGTATAGCTTGGATATCTGTCGCAGATGGAACTCCATGCAAGAGAATAACAGGGGTATCTCCATACAATTTCAGAAACAAATCAAAATCCGATGTAAGTACACATGGTTCACCTTCACGACGTATCTCCTTGATTTGTTCAAGGCCATAGACACCCGATTTCATCTCCTCAATCTTTGGAATATCTTTCACATTCCGGACAACGTCACGTATCTTTCGCTCTATAATTTCTGTTGTAATCTCAAACTTAGCGGATATCTTCCTCACGTAGTTCAACCGCAAGGTTTCTGAAGAAATATAGGCAATTAAATTGCAGATCGTATTCAGTGCCTGCTCCTTAGATTCCGGATTTTCAAAGTCTTTTGCAAAAATATCCGCAAAGTAACTAGCAAAATCAGTTCTCCGATTCATCAGCCATTTCGCCGTATTTTCTTTTTCTTCAGAAGCTATATTATCAGGATCCTTTCCATAAGGTAGGAGAACACACTGTACAGTTAGTCCAGCCTTTAGGAGCAGCTCACAATTCCTAAGAGAAGCTTTTAATCCAGCATCATCAGGATCATAGACTAAAGTTATATTTTGAGTAAACCTGGATATCAACTTTACTTGTTCCGGAGTAAGTGCAGTCCCAGAGCCGGCAATCGTATTTTCGACACCTGAAGCATGCATTGATAGAACATCAAATTGCCCTTCTACCAAGTAGACATTATTCATTCTCCCAATGGCCCCACGTGCCTGTAATAGTCCAAATAGTTGCGTGCCCTTTTTAAAAACTGGAGTATCACCTGTATTATGATACTTACCTGCCTTTTCTTTAGGAACCACAAATCGACCAGAAAAACCTGTTACATTTCCGTTCAGATCAAAGAAAGGGAACATTATTCGATCACGAAAGTTATCATAAACTCTCCCCTCTGCAGCTTTCTTCAGAACATCAACCTTTGTTAGCACTTCCTCGGAATAGCCCGCTTTCAACATTTCTTGAGCAGCTAAATTACCTTCAGGAGCATAGCCGATCACAAAATCTTTTATAACCTTATCCGTCAACCGGAATCCACGTTTATCGAGATAGTTTTGCGCCTCCGGCAGATGTTTTTGAAAAAAAATGACCGCTCCTTTCAGTGCGATCCGCATCGCTTCAAAATCTTTCGCTTTACGCACCTCCTCGTCGGTAAGCTCCCGATGTTCCAGTTCAATTCCTGCTTTCTTCGCACACCATTCAACGGCTTCAGCAAACGACATATTCTCATGTTCCTGGATAAAATTAATAACATCACCCTTATGATCGCAGACGAAGCATTTATAAGTTTGCCTATTGGGGCTAACGAACATTGAAGGATGACTGTCATTGTGAAATGGGCAAACACCAACGAAATTTGAGCCACTTCTTCTTAAGGAAACAAACTCCGAAATGACATCAACGATGTTCAGTGCTGATTTTATCCGGTCAATTTCTTCTTTACTTACCATAATTATTCTTCATTAAACATACTTAATTGCCTAGCCTCAAATGCCTCTTGGAGTGTAAGTCCAAAATATTCGGATAGCGCAATGTATTCTTGTTGTGTAACCTGCTTGCGGCCATAATAAATATCCCAAAACCGCATCTGATTAATGTTTACTTCGCGATAAAATTCCCTCGTTGGGGAAAAATTCTCCGGATGTCGGAACTTGAGACGCAACATCTCTTGTACTAAGTTCCGCTTCACCGTCTGGCCGGCAACTATCTTTTTGCGATGCAAAAACAGTTTAACGGCCAATGGGGATCGGCCAACATATTCGGCCATCTCTTCCATTGTCTTTTTACCCACGTTTTCTCGCACATAAATTTCTTCTTCTTGCTTCCATTTCCCGTTGTTCATACGATTCTTTCCTCCATACTTGGGTAAAATCTTCATTAAACTCATATTCCGGATGCCTGTATATATAAAGACAGCAGAATTTTATAAATAACTCCTGATTATCCGACGGTACCTCCAATACATCATAATACCTGTTGATCCCCAACTTATCAAGTGATGTATTCACTAGAGCTTCAAATTTGAAGAATTCTTCCGGACCTAGAAGAGACAAATATTGATATACCCAAATCCAATTTACAATTTTATATTTTTCTAAACTCTCTCTCATTACTACAGCATTTCTTTTTCTGTTTCCTTCAGCTTATTAAACTCCACAATTGTCTGTAAAGGAAGATCATATCTTCTTTGCCGGGTGTTAGATCGCAAAGAAAAGCATCGACCAACAGCATCCCATCGGAACTTCTTCTCTTCAATTATCGTTTGTCGGTTCCCGAATATGGTCACCTTCTTAGGGATCTTAACTCGTCCTTCAACTTTACGGACTTCCTGGGAGTCTTCATATTGTATAATCTTATCAATTACATACCCACATGAAAGCATGGTCTGTTCGAAAATATCCTTTGTATGCATACTATATTTATTTAAGTATTGGTTCATCATATATTATATCGGGTGGAAAAGAATTAATGTCATTAGTAAATCTACTATTCCATTCTTTTTCAACATTAGAAATAGCTTCCAAAATCTTTCCTAAAAGAGCTGCTGGAATGTCATCACAGCATGGATCAATAAAAGATACAAGTCCTTTCTCATCTATACGATACCGTACAAGAAGCCGTTTACGGTCATCTATTTGTTTCCTTCTGCTCATATTTAAACTTTTCATGAATAATTTTATTTTCTAAAAAAACTATCACCACTGATTGACCGTGCAGTATCATCACCACTTAACCGGATGTACCGGAAGAAGTTTTGCTCACTGCGATGTCCTGTTAATTTCATTATCTCAAACGTTTTCATACGTCCCGTTAAATACATGTTGGTTGCTGCACTCCTTCTTGCTGTGTGACTACTTATCAACTCCCATTTTTCACGAGTAACTGTAACCAACTTCCCGCCTTTGGTGAATGAGTAAGTAACTAGGTCATTTAGGCCAATTTCTTTCATTATAACCTTCAAATATTTATTGAAGTACTGAATACACAAACCGCAAGGAACCTGACCACCATACTTTGCGAATATCTCTTTTACATAATCATGTGCCGGAACCTTGACATCCACATTGGTTTTCTTTGTTCGGATCATAATATAACCATTAATCAGGTTCTGACTTGTCAGCCTTGAATAATCAGAGTAACGAAGAGCAGTGAGACAACCCAATACAAACATGTCTCTGATTCGTTCTTTTGCTTTCCGCTTATCTTGCCCGACGAACTTGTAGTAGTAAATCCTTGTGATTTCGTTCATTGAAAGGAATACCGCATTTGTAGGTTCACATTTCAAATCAATCTCATCATAGGTTACATCTACCGCATAGTTATACTGTGATGCCCTTCTTACAAGTGTCTGAATTTTCATAATATATCCAACTATTGTATTATGCCGTAGCCCTTGGTCTTCCAAATAGATAATGAAATCGTCCAGAAATTCAGCCGTTATCGAGTTGGTGAATATGTCACAATCAAACTCTAATGAGAAGTTATCAATGTGTTTTATGATCGCATCATAAACGGCTGCATAGTATTCAGACTTACGTCTGCTTCGCTTTTCAAGTACATCCCGGATAAAAAACGTGAAGTAAATATCCTCAAGGGGTTTCTCTTGCCGGAAGTGGTTTATGTAGTCCTTTCTCGCTGTGCGAGTTGGGACTGGTTGTAATACTGATAATGTTTTAGTAGTATCATTTTAAAGGGTTAATATTAATACCATATCTCTTTACCTCTAAGTAGAGCATATCTACAGCAGGCTTAATTTGTGCATTTATCGTTATATCAGTAAATGGATCACCTAACAAAGTGTAATTGTTCAATTGATACTTTACCCCCTGTGCGTCAAGCACATTTTTAAATTGTATAACTTCTGATTCTTTATCAAAAGTATAAGTGTATCGTTTCATATTTATCTTGGGTTTTAAATGGTATTCAGAAATCCATCCTATTAGCCTTGTCCCATCTTCCACCTTATATTCCCATAGATCAACTGCCGACTCCGACACTTTCGACTTCCGGATGAAATGGAAAGTATCAACGACAACTACTTCCTTACCTCTTTTCGACTCATCGGGATCATCGGTTATTATTAAAGTTTCTCCTATTTTGAATTTAGCTTCCATCTATTCTGTTATGAGGGTTAATACTTCTTCCCGTGCATTTTCTCACGGAGTTGGTTATACTTCATCTTCTGCTCAACGTGCCAGAGCAAATCAATATTAAGATGTTTTGCAAAGCCGAAGATGGAAGTTACCATGTCATTAATGATAGTCGTAAAGTCGTACAAACCATCATACCTTACAGGAAGCGTAGAAATAGAATACATTGTTTCTGTAAACGATTCATCTTTGCAAGCTTCTGCCATATCGTCAATAGTATCGCTATTCAAATCCATTATGGATAGTTCTATGTTGTGCAGTCCAGCAAGGTCCAGTAGACGGATAACAGCATCGGAAAGCTCATCTTCAATGGTATCTTTGATATATCTATTGAATACGTTGATAAACTTTTCTTCATTCGTTAGCCACCCTTGACACTCGGCATATTCACCGATTTTATACTTTTCTTTATCAAAGTGTCTATTTTTTCGGTCTGCTTCCACAGCTTCCATTAACTCGCTAATGACAAGACAAAAGCAATGTTCGTTACTCAATTCTTCATCGTGAAAACCATGCTCACAGGCCGTTTTATATGCCCTATCACGAAGGGCGTTCAAATCTATTTTACTCATATCTTAATTGTTTTACGCTAATTAATAATTTGATAATGAGATGTACTTACCAGGTAAATTACAGTTTTGAAGAAGTTTATCGCATTCCTTACCGTAAGCAATCAAGACGGACCCACATCCCGGTCGATCCCCCTTTGTACCGTCTGGACGAAGAAAGTAAATACGATCGCAAAGAAATTTGATAGAGGCTGCTCGATTGAAGACGTCTTCAAAGAACATCTTATTATCACATCGAGCATAAAGAAGAGCAATCCCGTTATTATGATCAGCCAATCGACGAACAAAATGCTTAATAATAGGATTTGAATAAGGCGGATTAAGGAATACTCTACCTTCCCAAACCATAGATAAACCGTCTATTTCTTTGGTAAAACATTTGTTAGCCGTATGCCATTCTATAAATGGTGCACATGGATCTAAATCAAACTTACCACCTAAAGCCTCTATAATATATTGGGGAGTATACCATTCTGTTGTAGCGGATTTGCCTCCCTTCTCCGCTGTTTGAAAACTGACATTCATTTCTGTATCTGTTATTAGTTAATCTTATGCTGCTACTTTTCTTAATTCACGTAGTTTCCTGCTGACAGCTTCACAGAGAACCCGTGCCATTGTTACTTCGACTGCATTGCCTATGAATTTCTTCTGGTCGGCTTGTGTGCCAATTAGCATGTAATCTTCCGGGAATCCCATGATAAGCTTTAGTTCAAGTATCTTGAGCATCCGCATCAATATGTCTACAATCTGATAGATGGCCATAAATTCTTTGATATTCTTTGTCATGGGACTATCATCTTCAAAGACTTCAATAAACACATTCCCGTAGGCATCTATCTTCACGAAATCCGGTGGTGGTGTTTCCGAACTAAACACTGTATTTAGACTGACAAGGTAGGGGGGGCGCTTATCCATCCGGGCAATGAGGGTAAAGCATGGGTCGTTCACAGAGCTTCCAGGAGATACAAATTGCGGATTCATCAGGTAGTGCCACTTTCGGTTAGCGGTGATAACTGGTGCAGGTTCTTCTATCCGGCTACCGATATTTCCGAAGTTAGTATTCATTACCCACGGACGACAGCTTACAAGATTGTACTTTGGATTAGATGTCAAGGCTCCTAATGGTTGATTAATTCCAACCGGTTTACTTTGTCCAAACTGCTGATCCATGAAGCGACAGGTAGTTAGTGATAGCCGATCTTTTGTAAGTAAGGTCGGACACGGGGCATTTATATCTTTGCCGGCATCGTTGAAATTGTACGAGCAGAGGAAACGTGGACTCACATAGTTGAATCTGTCCTTTGTCGGCACTGTCGGACATGGTTTGTCTACCTGGCTAACATTGTCACCATTTCCGTAATATGCAGCGAGAAACTTAGCATTAATCAACGAATGGTTATCCTTACACTTGATGGTATGTGCCGGACCATCCACGGGTATATTCTTACTTTCCGGATGTCCGCTGAAATACTTTGAGAGAAAATGACAACCTACTTTTGCAAATCGATTATTAGTAGTAAGTACTCCGCAAGGTTCATCAACTGACTTACAGGTATCTTGAGGGCGGCAAGTATTGTATCTTGAAAGGAAATGCGTTTGCACAACTCCTAATCGTCCCTGACAACTCACAGTCGGACATGGTTCATCTATTCCAGGAGGAATGTGCTTTCCTGTCTTTCCATTGATTGAGTTGTATTTCAGCAGCCATTTATCTTTTCCACCTGCTACAAACTTAATTAAGCCAGCATAGATACGTTCAAGAGTGTTTTCTGATAGTGGTTTCTTCCGGGTAAAGATACTAGTTCCTTCGTCTTCTAAATCCAACACATCTTTTACGGGCTTCCACTTTAATATGCTCCCGAACATATCTTGTTTTCCTTCTTTACAATGGGTAGGTTCCGGGAATACGATAGGTAAGCCTTTCTTACCAAAAACACCAAAGAATCGTTTTCGGCTAGTATATGCTCCGAAGTCGGCAGCGTTCAGAATACGGTGGTCGAAGTTATAACCGTAGGATTTCACGCTGCGAACCCATTTGGTATAGTCTTTTCCTTTTTGCATAGAGAGCGGTTTACCATTTTCATCCATTGGCCCCCATGACATAAATTCTTCGACATTTTCGATCTGAATATAATCAGGGTCGATAGCTTCGATGTAACGAAAAAGATGTTCTGCCAGTGTCCGACTGTCAGCATCACGTGGCTGTCCACCTTTTGCTTTGCTAAAATTAGTACATTCCAAAGAAGCCCAAAGAACTAAGTGGGCATCTGAATATAGTTGTTTCATTCGTTGTACGTGGGCTACTAGAGCTGATAGTTCCAGTGTGCGTATATCTTCAGTGAAATGCATTGCCTCCGGGTGATTGGCTGCATGGCTAGCAATCGCATTAGCATCGTGATTTACGCAAGCGATAATCTTTGCGCACTGTTCACCATTTATTCTCGCTGATTCTACTCCGGTGGACGTTCCTCCGGCACCACAGAATAGATCGACGTATAGTAGATTTATATTATTCATTTTTGTATTGATTTGAATTAAACTATACCTTTTAATATTTCAATGGCTTTGTCAATACCAGCCTCATTGAATCCATCCCATGGTTCACTGAAGCAATACACACATCCGTTTTCAATATTATCAATGTCTTCCGGATCACAATCTGTGTAACAGGTTAATTCAAAGCAGTATCCATGATGGGTATAAATCTTTCTATGAAGTTCTCCGTTTTCAGCTTTTTCGGATTCATGTATAGATATTCCGTCAACTTCTTCTCCATAGTTGCCCAAAATATGGCTTACTGTATCCCATATTTGTTTTTCTTTACTCATAATAATTATCCATTAGTAAAATAAACTCCATCTACAGGTATACCATCTCCATACTTTGATTTAACGTCCTCACAATATTTTATGTACTTTCGGTAATATTCAAGTTCTTCGTCTATGGGGGCTATTTGCATGGAAGCAACAAGAGATTCTAGTTTTTTGAAGTCTGTATTTTTAATACTATAAATAACCCCGTCTATTACTATTTTCTTCATCTCTTATTGGTTATTCACTAACTAATGATTTTATATACATAACTAACTTTTCTCCTAATGGATGAAACCGTTTTAAGCCAGAGAAAACAAGACTGGCACTCATTCCGCTATGTCCTTGTCCTAAAAACAGAGTTCGACAAGCTTCCAGTTTTTCTAACTCATCCTTAGTGGAATCATTCAATACAGCAATTAGTTCCAGCCAACAATCAAGTTCCAGCCCATGATAAAGGTCATTTAATCGAATAGGAACAATTTCATCCCAATATTCCAAATATTCTTCAGGAATGACACTTCTTGCACGTTTTCGATAATCTTCTATCAGTTGAGGAATTTTTGTCTTAAATTCAAACTCCCTTATCGTATAGTCCTCATGCTCCTTGCGCAAACGTTCCTCATATTCTCGTTTTGTCACACCAAGAACTTTAGTGTAAATTTCATCTATGGTTTCAGTGGAATACAGTACTTTCCCATTAAACTCTCCACAGCACGGAGCATTTATTTGCAAATCTTGATATGCTTTATCAAGGTCTTGTCCAGCATAAAATTCAATCTTATTCATTTTTAAATTGTTATACGTTAAACTCAGGTATCGGCATCCAATGGGTAACAGTCCCGTCCAAACCAAACTCAGTTTCCCATTCTTCCTCATATCTCCTAACAGAACCATCTTGCAATCGAATGAGGATATCTTTATCGTTTGGCATCTGGTGCTCTCTGTCTTCTATTGGAATCCAATGGGGCTTACAGTCTTTTTCGGCTTGCTCGTAGCCCATTGTAAACCAGTCCATCCAAGCATCGTCTTCAACCTGGTATTTCTTTTTCTGCTTTTGATTTTCTTCATAGGCTTCAATAGCCTTATCTTCTACCGTTTTCATAATTCACTCCTTTTTTTCTTGATTTTATATACATTACTCTTCTAGATTTATACAAAGTCCTGCAATTGTAGCTTGAGTTGCTGTTTAGATTGGAAAATACGGCTTTTTACAGTTCCTAAGGGCAAATTCAATTTTTCTGCAATTTCACGATATTTAAACCCGGAAAGATGCAAAATGAAAGATTCTTTTTGCCAATCAGGTAGCAGTTCCAGAACCTGCAGTATTTCGGACGTATCAGAAGAACTATCTACTGCTGAATCATAAGATTGCAACATAGGATTAGACACAGTATCATAATAGGCTCTTTCACGCATCGTCCTTCTATATTGATTGGCAAATAAGTTACGCATAATTGTATGGCACCAAGCAGAGAAATTGGTATTAGGAGTAAATAACTCCTCGTTATCCAATATCGCAAGAGAGGTTTCCTGAAGCAAATCACGAGCTGCATCAGCATTAGTGGTCAATCGATAAGCAAATTGATATAATTTCTCTTGTATTGCAAGCAAGTTGTTCGTAAAACATGGCGTATTCATTATTCAAAACCTCCTTCCAATGGGCCAAACACTTCATTAAATACACCGTCCATTAAGGGTTCAAATGTGTCCTGGAATGTATCCGGATACACAAATAGGACATCAACTAGCCCACCCTTATTTTCACCTACGCAAATCTCTATTGGGAGATTATTTTCATGCACAGTCTCCACGATACCGTTAAGAAGTTTAGGACTTAGCAATCGCTTTGTTTTCATAATTGTTCATTTTTTTATGTTCGTCAAATAATAATTCACCATCTGCCCGAGTGTTTTTAAACACAACTTAGCCTTTATATTTTCCCGATGCCGATTTACTGTAGCTGTTGAGATAGATAATTCATTCGCTATATCAGTAGTTTGTAACCCTTCAGCAATTAAGGCTAAGATTTCAAGCTCTCGGGCGGATAACTTTGAATCTAACAAAGGTTTACAAACAACTCCCTCATCTTGACATTCACCTCGAAGAGGGCAACGCACTTCTTCAAACTGAAAAGATCCATTCCGATCAATATCATAATTTTGTTGATCATACTCACCAAAATTACACCGAGCAAACCGATGAACTATTTTATATTCAAAATGCAGACGATTTTTTTCACTTTTAGAATAAAGTTCACTCAACCTTTTAAAAGCAACTGGATACCTATCCCTGATAGCGATAAAGAAAGACAAAATCAAATCACGATCCGATTCTTCCAATTTACGAACAGCTTGATTACATTCCTTTACCATGACTTCACCGTCAGGAGTAGAATAAAACTCAATATTACATAAGATCATGCTTCACCTCCTTTCTCTTCAGGTGGAAAAAGTTCCTTCAGTTCTATTCCAAGAAACTCGGCAATCAATTTTTGCTTTACTAGAGGTGGACGAGCTCTACCTGCTATCCAGCGATACACAGATGTAGTAGTTGAGCTTGTCAAGTCAGCAATCTGTTTTATTGTATCAGTTTGCTGATTCGGAAGACTTTGTATATACTTACTAAATACCATAATTGATAAAAAATTAATTTATACTAATGTTATTACAAGATGTTTTATTAACTTCGTGGTGTCGTTATTGTAACACGATGCAAATATGAGCAAATAATAGCATTAAAGCAAGCTATTATGCTATTATTTGCTCATATTTTCAATATTATTTATTTAATGGCTGATTTAAAGGCATTTAGGAAGGACAATAAATTAACTCAAAAAGAAGCTGCCGCTTATTTTGAATGTACACAGGGGTTCATATCACAAATAGAACGTGGTGAACGCCCAATTCCTGATGTATTCTTCGAAAGAATAATAGCAGATAATAGCATAAACAAACAAAACATGAAGCAACCTGAATTAAATCCCAAAGAAAATAAAGTTAGTAAAATGATTCCTTTGGAATTATTAGAGATGATAAATAAAGAGAGAGAAAGGTTTGATAGACAACGGGACAGGATGCTTGATCAGCTTGATGAAATGTTGGCACAACAAAAAACACTTATTGAAACCATCAATTCTCAAGCAGAGCTTCTTAAAAAAGGCAATGTCCATCAGGAAGACAATGTAGGATGTGCAGATGCAAGCGGATCAGATTTGGTGAGATAACATATATAGTTCCAAAGTACTAATAGCAATACAATAATTATAATGAACAAAATGACATTCAATAATAAAAATAACGTCCTGTTACCCGGGACGAAATCGGGACGAGGAAGTTATATTTATGAGCTTTCACATTTTGAAACTATTTAATAATCAGCTGCCCTTGCGATCGAGCATTTGCGCGATAATTCGCCTCATTCCGACAAAATAAAGGGTAGCTTTCTGGATTACAGTAAGTTACCCTTTAATTTTATTTAGTCGCCGGGACGAAATCGGGACGGCAATGCAAGAAAACACCAACCTATTATATCATGAGAAACAGGATTTATCTCTTTACAGTAGCAGTAGCTTCTTTTATGTGCATCAGTTGTACAAAGACTCAAACCACTCTTTCGGAAAATGAAAAGGCAGTCAATCCTCCTATCATGGGATGGAGTTCATGGAATGCGTTTCGTGTAGACATCAGTGAAGACATTATCAAACACCAGGCTGACCTAATGGTGGAAAAAGGCTTGAAAGATGTCGGATATCATTATGTCAATGTTGATGATGGCTATTTCGGAAAACGTGACGACAACGGAATAATGCTTGCAAATGAAAAACGGTTTCCGAACGGCATGAAACCGGTGGCGGATCATATTCACAGCCTGGGAATGAAAGCCGGCCTTTATACCGATGCGGGTAATAGTACGTGCGGTTCCATGTGGGACAATGACACTGCAGGTATAGGAGCTGGTATCTACGGGCATGAACCACAAGACGCCCAATTATACTTTGGCGACTGGGGTTTCGACTTTATCAAAATTGACTATTGCGGAGGAGATGCGCTGGGACTTAATGAAAAGGAACGCTACACTTCAATCCGGAACAGTATAGACAAAGTGAACAAAGATGCTTCCATCAATATCTGCCGATGGGCCTTCCCGGGTACTTGGGCCAAAGACGCAGCAACCTCCTGGCGTATCAGCGGTGATATTAACGCACATTGGGGCTCATTAAGATATGTAGTCGGCAAGAATCTTTACCTGTCTGCCTATGCCGGCAACGGACATTACAATGACATGGACATGATGGTTATCGGATTCCGTAACGACAGCAAAGTGGGCGGCCAAGGTCTTACCCCGACAGAAGAAGAAGCTCATTTCGGTTTATGGTGTATCATGAGCTCTCCTTTGCTTATCGGATGTAACCTGGAAAACATACCGGAGTCTTCTCTCGAGCTGCTGAAAAACAAAGAATTGATTGCCCTCAACCAAGACCCGCTGGGTTTGCAAGCATACGTAGCGCAACATGAAAATGAAGGTTATGTACTCGTGAAAGATATTGAACAGAAACGTGGAAACGTACGTGCTGTGGCTCTCTACAATCCTTCCGATACCGTATGCAGTTTCTCCGTCCCGTTCTCTTCATTGGAATTTGGAGGAAATGTAAAAGTACGTGATCTCGTAAAACATAACGATTTAGGCAGCTTCTCCGGCACATTCGAACAAACGCTTCCGGCACACAGTGCCATGTTCCTCCGCATGGAAGGCGAAACACGTCTGGAACCGACTCTGTACGAAGCAGAATGGGCTTACTTGCCTCTTTTCAACGACCTAGGTAAAAATCCTAAAGGTATTCTTTATGCCAATGACAAAGAAGCTTCCGGCAAAATGAAAGTAGGTTTCCTGGGTGGACAACCGGAAAATTATGCCGAATGGAAGGAAGTGTATAGCGGAGATGGCGGACGCTACAACATGACTATCCATTACTCATACGGTAAAGGACGCCAGATAGAACTGGATGTCAACGGCATTATTACCAAAATAGATTCTCTGAGAGAGGATAATAACCATAACAAAATCACAGTTCCCGTTGAACTAAAAGCAGGATATAACACCATTCGCATGGGTAATAGTTACAACTGGGCACCGGATATCGATTGCTTCACTCTGACAAAAGCATTGTAATAACCATATAAAAAAGGAGTAAAATATGATAAATACATCTTTACTCCTTTTTTAATCTATATGCCAGTTTATTCTATCATCGTCACACAGGCTTTTTCGGTCAAAGTTACCTGTAATTTGGCATCATCCTTTTCAGGAATCCAAAACATACGTTTGCACTCTCCTTTTTGAAGTTTCACATTCCCATTGTGACCTGTCAAGTATTCCGTATCAATCCGACATTCTTGCACATTTACAGACCAATTATCCATCATATTCAGATTCAAATGCAGATTATTGATCTTACCACTCTGAAATTCCACATTCCTGCCACTCCTGGCAACATGCAAAGCTCTAAAATCGCACGAATCCACTTGCATAGAATTAGAAGTATTAATGGAAAGAGAATCCTTTGTCAAATTTTTAAGAACAATCTTTTGCATATAAATATCATTTACAACACATTCCACTTCTTGCGTCAGATTCAGTTGCATGTCTCCCGTTATCATCGCTACATATCTGGCTTCCTTTAACTCTTGCAGGAGTTTATCCAGCGGATAGTCCAAAAGAATTTTCAACGTATCCCCCATGACAGTCATTTTCAGATAGTCATTTACTTTCTGCGAACAGGAAAATTCATTTTTCTCTCCTTTTGAAGGCAGCACTCGCAAAAAAGAATTTGCCAGCCAGACACTACATTCTTCTGTATGCATCTCCGTTTGAGCAAGCCATATTACCCGGCAAGCCGGGATTTCTTTGGTTAGCTGCTCTCCTTGCAGATTTATTTGATTGGAAAAGTGCGGCCTCCCCAGACAATACATCACAAACATTCCGCCTACCAGCACACAAAGTCCGGCTACAAAAAGCCCAATTAATATATAAGTTGTACGTTTCATAATATTTGTTTTACTTTTCTTTTTTACAAAATTCCCGGTACATATCGGTTATCTCTTTGATAGGAATATCCAGTGTCTTAATCTGCTTGAAGAAGTAATCCAGTTCTTCTTTCAAAAAAGTATTCTTCCGCAAAGAATGAATCAGTTCCCTTGCACCGGTAGAGACAAAATAACCAATGCCGCGTTTATTATAAATAATATTCTGTGACTGAAGATAATCAAATGAGCGCATCACTGTATTGGCATTTACTTCCACAATAGCGGCATATTCTCTGACAGAAGGGATGCGTTCCTCTTCCCCAAATTGCCCCAGAAGTATCTCATCACAGATCCTATCAGCGATCTGCAGATAAATGGCTTTACTTTCTTTAAAATTCATAGGCTAGAGTATTACATACGTTGAATAATCTCGGACTCCTTAAAACGAAAAAAGGCAAGTACCCAATTAACCAATGCAAAAAACATAAAGGCTATGGTTCCTAAGGTGAAAACTTGTTGCTCCGTGAAAGAAGAAAAAATATAGCCGTAATCTTTATTGTTGTTTCCATGAAATAGCATATTACCCGTCAACATTCCCATCAATACATAAATCAGAACAATGATTGTAACCGAAACAAAAGTTTTAAGAAAAGAGTTCTTCGGCCAAACAGAACTACCTAATACGAACAATGACTGCACAAAGCAATATATAGAAAGGACTAATATCAACTGATACGTTTCATTGAATAAAAACCACCGTTTCCCGCTACCGACTAAATCTCCCAGATTGACAGGGAGTATCACCTCTTTTACCTCCGGATAGATAAGCGAATAAACCATTACTCTTGTATAATCAGCCAATTTAAAAGCAATCAAAAAAACAACTAAAAATACGATAGTTGATATCAGCCAACGGGAAAAAAACTTCTCGAAAGGAGTGGACGGTGTCATTAATGTGGATAGCCGACTAGTCTTATTCTTCATCTTCTCCATCACCAGCGATGCACTTAAGCACCCGAAAACAAATAGAAACCACAAAAAAGCCATCAATATAAATCCCCATGCAGGATCGGTATTTGCATGACGAATAAAATAAACCGAATCGTGATAATTATATTGAGTATATCCGTTCCAAACCATTACCACTGCCATCACTCCATACATCAACACCATACGAAGCACATTCGATCTCCAATTCTCTACCATCTCCTTACGGCAAAGATTCATAAAACGAGGCAAACTGAAAAAAGTATCTTTTATCATCGTCTTTTATTTTTGAGTGTGAAACAATCGGGCTATCTCTTCAGGAGCAGCCAACGTAGCATTAAAAAGAAGTTCCAGATTTAATTCCGATTCTTCCTGTTCTTCGTTAGGAAGTATCAGATAATTCCCCTGGATAGTAGGAATTGCGAAAAGAGCATTTTTCGCCAATTCCCGATTGTCACTCTCCACAAAGAAAAGTTTGTCGCAAATATTACTTGTAGATTCATCCAGCAACACACGGCTGTCATCCATAATCAATACATGGTCGAGCACCTTATCAATGTCACGAACCTGATGCGTAGAAATCACAATTGTCTTATCATCCGACATGCCCGATGCTATAAACTTACGGAACTGACTTTTACCGGGAATATCCAGTCCGTTGGTCGGCTCGTCCATCAACAAAAGAGAAGTATTTGTAGCAAGCGCAAAGCTCATGAATACTTTCTTTTTCTGTCCCATAGAAAGTGATCCGAGATCAATATCTATATCCATTTCAAAATAATGGAGATATTTAATCATCTCCTCCTTGCTGAAACGGGGATAAAAAGGACTGTTCAACTCCACATAGCTAACCAGAGAGACTGAAGGTAATTCAAACTCTTCGGGAACTAAAAACATATCCTGCAAAGTAACCGGTAACCGACGGCGCACATCTGTATCGTGAAACACCACTTTGCCGTTTTTAGGAGTCAATAACCCGGACATCAGATAGAGAAGAGTAGACTTTCCCGCGCCATTCTTTCCCAACAGTCCATATACCCTGCCGGACTCGAACGAAAGCGAAAAATCATGTAATACCGCACGCTTCGATTTACGATAAGTAAATGAAAGATTTTCTACTGTAATCATAGCATTTCTGTTTAATGAACAATGTTTCTTAGTGTATTAGTGTAATAGTACACCACAAATGTAGGCAATCTTTTGAATATTCCAATAGAAAAGGAGAAAAAAGTGCAAAAAAAGGAGGAGCTAAGATCACTCTCCACTCCTCCTGTCACGACAAACAACTAAAATTATTCACTATTTGATGCCGTCCAATGCCCTTTTAGCAGTAGCATTAGCGGGGTCTATAGCCAGAATTTTATTCCAGTATTCTATGGATTTATCTTTATTAGCCTTTGCTTCGGCCTTCAATGCCGGATTCTCGATCGCTAACAAATAGTAATATCCAAGATAACTGTAACATTCAACCAAAGCTGAATTGTAATGAGGATCATTTTTGCTTTCCAATAAAGCAGCCACTTCCTCATAGAAAGGTTTCGCAAGTCCTTGAGTGGTTTCAGGGTCCAGTGCTGAATTGGCACGAGCTCTCCAGAAGTTACCCAAGTAGCTGTCCGGTGCCGCTTCCGCAATTGCATGGAAAACAGAATCGGCGGACATCAACGCCTGCTTGCGTTCTTCAACAGTGATTGTCAATGAATCAGGTTGCGTACCAGCACCGTAATAAAGTCTACCAACCTGAAACTGTAAGTCCGGAGTCTGTTTTTCTTTATCAAGGGATGCATAATATTTCTGGTAAGCACTGATTGCTTTTTTATAATCATTCTTCTGTTCGTAAGCAGAAGAGATATTTTTATATAAATCCGTCTTAGTCGGATCCATCTTTACCGCTTTCTCATATTGTATTACTGCATCATCATATTTTTTCAGACTTTCCAGCAAGTGTCCATAATACATATAATCCAAATAAGAATAATCGGCTTTTTCACATTCATTGAAGAAGATGTCCGCTGCCTTTATCGCTTCATCAAAACGCTTCAAGTCAGTATAGTTATACATTGCCAAACGGTTGAACGCAGCATGATGGGCATTCTTTTGCAATCCCATATTAGCCACTTCGAGCGATTTCTCAAAATCATGGTTCAAAAATAAAGCAAACGCATACTTCACCAAATCTTCTTCCGTAGCAGTAGGCCCCATTGCAAAATTCGCATAAGCTTCTGCCGCTTTACTAAAATCATTTTTTAAATAATAAATCTCGGCTAGTTTTTTGTCTACGGCTGTGTTGGACGGTTCCAGGGCTTTCAATTGGTTCAGCTTTTCAATAGCAAGACTTGCATTGGCTGATTTATAAACATCTGCATATTTCAGATAAGCTTCCGTACATTTCGGATCGAAATAAATTGCCTCCTCATACTTTTGAGAAGCAAGACCCGCATTTTTCTGTTTTACGGCAATATTTCCTTCCAATACAGAAGCAAGAGCCGATTTACCATTCGCTTTTCTGGCAAGAGTTGCATATTCTTGCGCTTCGGGAAGTTTGTCAGCATCCAGATACGTATTTCCAATAGCTACCAAAAGTTCCACATTCTTTTTATTCTTTCCTTTAATCAGATGCTCGGCTTCTTCAGCAGCCTGTGCCGGATTCGTCTGAATAGTTTCTTTCAATTTGGCAACTTCCGCCTGCCATTCGGCATCGGTTGATTGCGCACAGAGCGACCCTACTGCTATAAACGCTCCAGCTAAAAACATTTGTACTCGTTTCATGATAGTCTCTAATTTTAGTTATTATTCGTCTTTCACGTGGACAATACGCACCGGCTGTGTAGCCGGAACAAGTCCGGATTTTAATATAATCCGCTGCCCCTTGTCGGATGTCATAAAAGAAGCAAATCCCCAGGGCAGCCCACTGCGAGGATCGTTCAGTAATGCATAGATGGATCGTGCCAGCGGATAATTACCATAGAACAGATAGGCCTGATAAGGCTTATAGCTGTTCGCAGGAGTTGCCACATCTTCAGCACTGACTGCCATCACTCTGATCTCTTCACGAAAAGAAAGATTGGTCGTATCACTGCGGTTCCCCAGCCAGTTAACTCCAATAACTCCCATGGCATCGGGATTCTTCGCTACATAGTCTATCACCTGCTGGTTGGTTTTCAAGGCACTGACGTTACCTTCAGCCAACGGTTTTCCACCACAGATTGAGTCCATTGCAAAACGTACGGTACTGGAATTCTTATTATCGAACACCACCTGAATCCCTTTCAAGCGGGAATCCGGATTTACCTCTTTCCAGTTTTTCACCTCACCGGTGAGGATGCGACGGAAATCACGTACACTCAACAAAGAATCCGGATTAGCACGATTCACGATCAATGCCAGACCATCCGTAGCCAATTTTATCTCGCGAGGGAAAAATTTACGGCTGTGGAATGAATTCATTTCTTCCTTAGTCAGTGTCCGGGTTGTAATAGCCAACCGGACACTGTCTTTCAGAAGTAAATTAATCGCTTCCACTTCAGTTGTGTAGCGAGGAACAATCCCGGCCAAAGGGTAAAGGTTTTCAAACACCTCTATCTCTTCTTGTATGATAGGTTCGAAACTCTCATCCGCTGCAATAGATACCACACCGGAAGAATAAGTATCCGTCGGCCCTTTCGATTTTGAGTTACAAGCACTCAACACCACCAACGCTACGAGTCCTATCAGCCTAAATTGTCTCTTCATCATCTTTTATTGTAATCTAAACATTACCGGAACGGTGAATTTCACACGTACCGCTTTTCCATTCTGTTTACCAGGGAGCCATTTCGGCATGCTTTTTACCACACGCACAGCTTCCTTATCCAAATAAGGGTCTACACCACGAGCCACACGCACATCAGTGATAGAACCATCACGTTCCACAACAAACTGTATAATAACGCGACCTTGTGTTCCATTCTCCTGTGCAATAGTCGGATATTTGATGTTCTTACCCAAGTAAGCCATCAATTCCTGTTGACCACCAGGGAAAGTCGGCATCTGTTCTACCATATCGAAAACCTTTTCCGGTTCCGGTGCAGCCTGTGTCACCACCTGCTTAAGGTCAGCAATATCTTTACCATTCGCCTCGTCGTTACCTTTTACGTCGGCAATAGAGATGGATACTTTAGTAGCATTCAAATCCTCCTGGCTCTTGATCTCATCATCTTCATGCACCTCTTCATCTTTCTTGATGACAGGAGCAGTAAACTTGATAGAACTCTTCAGTGCAGGGGGAGGAGGCGCCACCGGCTCAACCCGTTTCATCTCTTCCTGTTTGATTTCCGGTTCTGCCAATTTCGACAAGGTAGTCACCTCTGTCATCACTTCTTTCTGCTCCGGAGTTGCCAACTTAAGCAGTGTAGGGATGCTAAATCCGACTGCCGCTATGATTACCACAATCAACATGGCGACATTGTGTCGTTTTGTTGAATTGGCACGCATTCTATATGCTCCGTATGCCTGGTTCTTGCCTTCAAAAATCAGTTGACACCATTCCGAAGAAGCTAAATCTAATTTTGCCATTTTACTTTTCTTTTTTGGGTGTTACATCAATTATCGGCTAAGTTCTGTGACAATCCACCTTTCGCATCGAAATTCTTGATTAAGAATTCATCAGCTTCCGCAATGTCTGTTATCACATATTTACCAATATTACATATCTGCATTTCGTCCAGCGCGTCAATCAGATTCATATAAGAAGCATCATCCGTAGCCTTGATAATTACGGTCGGTGTATCCTTTCCGCTCTTTATCTCGGAAACCTGCTTCTTAAATTCGTCATCCGTTATCTTAAGATCCAATTTCTGTTGTTTCAATTCTCTTACTTTATTGACAGCAACAGCATTTTTCTGAAGAAGTACGGCACGCAGTCCATTTGCACCGTAGCTAGTTTCTTTCAACGAGGTATAGTCCTTATAATTAGGTTCTCCCTCATAATAATAGAGTTTATTATCAGGCCCCAGCAATAGTGTAATTGCCTGTGAAGCCTTCACCATACTCTTCTGATTTTCAGTAATATCTTTGTCATTACTCGGCATGCTTATTTCCATCGTCTGAGGTTTGCTCAGTGTGGTACAAAGCATAAAGAAAGTAATCAGCAACATATTCATGTCCACCATCGGTGTAAAGTCCACTCGGACAGTTATCTTTTTTTGCTTGCTCTTTCCTCTTTTTCCGCTGCTCTCTTGTACTTCAGCACTCATTGTATTTCCTCCTTTTTAATTTTCAGATTCTGCTTTGAGAGAAGTAATCAGATTGTACCGATTTTCCCGCAAATCCTGAAGTGAGTTCATAACGTTCTTTATCACTGAGTATGGAGTCGTAGCGTCTGCCTTGATGGCAATACGTAGATCAGCGTTAGCAGTACGTGCATTACGTACCCACGATTTAAACTGATTATCAACACTATCGCATGGAATACCTTCATTCTTAAGGATCTTATCCCGTTGATCTTCGGGAAGATCAAGATATTTCTGCATACTTCTGATAGGCACTCCAAAAGTAGAAGACAACATAAATCTCTTCTCTTGTTCCGGAGTAAACTTAATGCCATACTCTTCACCCATGCTCTCCAAGACAGCCTGCATATCCTGCTGCTTGTCGAGGCTCATAAATATTTTTCCTTCCGGAT
>OGRC01000160.1_pt1 | contig 60139 bp, 48 predicted proteins | sample 1553431 | NCBI WGS metagenome assembly OGRC01 (sample SAMEA2580064, study PRJEB22360) | human gut metagenome | biome: human gut; feature: human-associated habitat; material: faeces | place: Denmark | collected 2008/2010
GCCAGACGTAAAAATGACGATGAAAGACGGGAGATTGTTATCGATAAAAAAGCAATGAGGTGAGAATGATGACATTTTATTATAGTATGAAGCAAATGTTGCGGACACCTTTGCGGAGCATCCTGTTTTTCGTGCTCGTCGGAATTTCCGCATTGCTGCTTGCTGTGGGAGGAAGCCTTTTGTATCAGAGCAGCGGGATGGAACGGGAATTTGAAAAAATCTATACGACCATCGCGACCGTAGAACAGAAACAGGAAGAAGTCCGGACGATTCCGGTTTGGGATGAGACACTTCAGGATTACTATTATATCAATCATGGTGTGTATGGGGATCGGATTCCGGATGAGGTATTGGATTTCGACGGGGCGCCCTATCTGACAGAGGCGAAATTAAGACCGCATTTGGGAGCCTACGTCGAGCAGATGTATCAGGGAATCGGAAGAACAACGGTGATCACGGTGGAGGCAGAGGTGACAGAGACAAGGACGGCATCCGAGTCGATCCCGCTTCGGATCACAAAGGTTTTGGAGGGCGCCAGAGAAGAGGGGGAGATCGTCTGGTTCTGCGATGAACATTCGGAGGAAGCAGTGACACTGGAAGCCGGAAAGACCTATATCATGCAGCTTCGGGAACAGGGCGTTGTGCATGGAGACCTGGCGGCACAGAACGCATTGGATCCGTTTGAATTGGAGTATGGATTTACAAATGGAATTGTGTCCAGTCAGTTTACACCGGAGGGAGAGCAAAAGCCGGATCCGTATCTAGAGAGTGGGGAGAACAAAGGCGTTCGTTATGATGAGGTAACGGATGGATTTTATGAGACAGAGCGTGGGAAGCGGTGGCTGAATGTCGCACATACTCAGGAATATGAAAACAGGACCATCCCGGTCACTCCGGTGGGGGAAACGAAACTGTTACTGCCGTTCTACCGCGGCGAGGCAGTGATCGAGGAGGGGCGTGACATTTCCGGAGAAGAGTATGAAACCGGTGCGGACGTGTGTCTGATCCCACGGCAGCTTGCAGTGCTTTTACAGAAAGAAGTAGGAGATCGGGTGACATTGCCGCTCTATTATGCAGACTATTCTTATATCGGCGGAAATGGAATGTCCGCGCCCACGATCCTGAATACGGATGGAGAGATTTATCCGGTATTTGATGAGCGGGAATATGAGATCGTCGGTATTTATACAGTCAGTCAATCGGCGGAAAAAGATGATTCGGAATTGGGGATGTATGAGGTGATCATCCCATGGAACACCGTGCCGGAAGAAGCATGGAGTGAAAATATCACGGGAACAGGAGCCGGATATATGAAAAGTTACAATACATCTTTTCAGATTCCGAACGGTTCGATCGCGGAATATATGGAGGGATGGAAGAAGCAGGGGATCGATGGGCTGGAGATCAAATTCTATGATAACGGTTATACGGAATTAAAAGAGGATCTGGAAAGCAGAAAAATGACGTCGAAAATCTTTCTGACCGGCGGTCTGGCAATGGCATTTTTAATCTTATTGTTTTTCGCAAATCTCTTTATATCCGGACAGCAGGAACGGATCGCAGTCGAGCGGCTTCTCGGAAGAACAAAACGTCAGTGTGCGGTTTCCGTATTATCGGGAATGTTAGTGCTGGCAGCCGCAGGTATCTTTTGCGGAAGTGCGACCGGCTATGTGACAGCCGGGATGGTCGGACAGCAGACAGAAACCGAGTTGAAATTTGATACGACTTACAGTAATGCGGCGGTTCAGGCAGTACAGGAAGAGGAGGAAAAAGAAGCCCGGGAAGAGACGGAAGAAGAGACAGGAAAGGCAGAAGCGACAGTGGAAAGCCGAAAAACAGTGGGTGAGAAGAAACCACCGGTTTCTTTGGCGGTCGGAAGCGGAGTCATACTGTTTATCCTCACAGTTTTGATCTCCGCCGGATATATGAAAGCGACATTAAAAAAAGAAATGCTTCAGATGCTGGGAGAATCGGAAGAAATCTGAACTGCGATTAATTACCGAAAAATCAGAAAAACCAATTCATTTCTTATTGACAGAATTAAGAGGTTAGTGTATGCTAACAAATAAGTTAACCAATGCTAACCGAATGGATAAGGAAAGGAAGAAGTGGATATGAGTGTTGTGATCGTAGGCGGGCATGACCGAATGGTAGCCCAGTATAAAAAAATCTGTAAGTCATATAAATGCAAAGTCAAAGTATTTACACAGATGAGGGCTGATTTCAATAAACAAATTGGTTCACCGGACGTGCTTGTCCTGTTTACGAGTACAGTGTCTCATAAGATGGTGCGGTGCGCACTGGATGAAGTGGACAGCGACAGGACGGATATCGTGCGATGTCACACAAGCAGCGGAACAGCGCTGACGGAGATTCTGGAAGAATGCTGTTGCAAATGTAGTAAATGTGGGGGAAAATGTGACGGGAAGTCTGCTTGACAAGAAAGGGATGCATGCTATAATATACGAATGAACGAGTATTCATATATTGAAGCGTGGCATATCCGAAAGAATTGTGAGGTGGACACATGGAACGAAAAGAAGTGGAATGTTGTGAGTCGTTTGAACTCCATGAGAATCTTTTGAAAATCGTGCGGGAGACGATGCCGGAAGAGACCGAATTGTATGATCTTGCAGAATTGTTTAAAGTGTTTGGAGATTCTACAAGGATTCGTATCTTGTTTGTTTTGTTCGAAGCGGAAGTATGTGTCTGTGATCTGGCGAGCGCACTGAACATGACGCAGTCAGCAATTTCGCACCAACTTCGGATCCTGAAGCAGAACAAGCTTGTAAAGAGCAGAAGAGAGGGGAAATCCGTTTTCTATTCTCTGGCAGACGACCATGTTCGGACGATCATCAACCAAGGGCGGGAGCATATCGAGGAAGAACCCCGCGGCTGAGTGGTATCGGGAAAGAAAGCGTGGATTTGCATATAAGCATAATAAAAAGAAGCTGAGGAAAGTTGTGTTTGGATTTCTTTCAGCTTCTTTTCGTTTATGATGTTCAATTTCAATTAAAAGGAATCGGCATCACGACCAGTGTAGGTGATATATTGTTTGATCGCAAGAAAACTTTCCTCACTGATGTCATGCTCCATCTTACAGGCATCCTCGGCTGCAACCTTCGGGTCAACTCCGATAGAAGTCAGCCATCCGGTCAGAAAGGTATGTCTTTCATAAATCTTATCTGCAATTTCCTGCCCGGTTTCCGTCAGATTGATAAATCCGTTCTCATCAATCGTAATGTAATTACTGGCTTTCAAATTCTTCATTGCAACACTGACACTCGGTTTTGAAAAAGACAGTTCATGCGCAATGTCGATAGAGCGGACATTACCGTTTCTTTTTTTGATCATAAGGATCGCTTCGAGATAATCTTCTCCTGATTCATGTATCGCCATATTGATACCCTCCTTTTTTCTTTCCGATATTGCTGCTGTGAACTGCTGTACGCAAACAGTACAGACAGTTATGTTCTGTCAAAGAGTATCCTATTTCTTTTTATGATTTTGATACCTGCCAGATAATAATATCCTGTTTTTTAAAACATTAAAGCAACACGTTAAACTATAATAACATGGATTATAACATAACTTTTTATTTCCGTAAAGAAATCTCCTCAAAACTATTGACAGAAGAGAAAATAATGTTATAATAAAATCAAACAAATGAACAAGTGCTCATATGTTAATATGAAAGAGATGAGCGGAAAGGGAAAATATTATGAAGAAAACTTATAAAATCGATGTAGACTGTGCAAACTGTGCTAATAAAATGGAGGAAGCTGCCAAGAATACAGCCGGTGTTAAAGATGCAACAGTTAATTTCATGATGCTGAAGATGATCGTTGAATTCGAAGACGGACAGGATCCAAAAGCAGTTATGAAAGATGTATTAAAGAACTGCAAGAAGGTAGAAGACGACTGTGAGATCTATCTTTAATCCTGAGTCATCCGGAGAATGGACTGTTGCATAAAACGTATCCCGGCACTGAGCTTTTCGCCGGAAAGTTTTTTGCAGCAGTCCTGCTTTTATAAGAAGAGAGAGGTATTGATATGAACAAGAAGCAAAAGAAAATGCTGATCAGAATTATCATAGCAGCAGTGCTGATCGTGGTCTTTTCCTTACTGCCGGCAGAGGGATACCTGAGATTTGTTCTTTTTATGATCCCATATCTGGTCATCGGCTATGATATCCTGAAGAAAGCATTTAAGGGTATTTTAAATAAACAGGTGTTTGACGAGAACTTTCTGATGGCTGTAGCCACAGTAGGTGCAATTCTCCTTGGCGATTATTCCGAGGGTGTTGCAGTTATGCTTTTCTACCAGATTGGAGAACTTTTCCAGAGCTATGCAGTGGGAAAGAGCAGACGAAACATCAGTGAACTGATGGATATCCGTCCTGATTATGCGAACATAGAGAAAGACGGAACACTGGAACAGGTTGATCCTGATGAAGTTGAGATCGGAACCATTATTGTTGTTCAGCCGGGTGAAAAAGTACCGATCGATGGAGTGATCACCGAGGGAACTTCTACATTAAATACAAGTGCACTGACAGGTGAGAGTCTTCCGCGTGATGCAAAAGCAGGCGATGAAGTGATCAGTGGCTGTATCAATATGACAGGTCTGCTGAAGATCCGTACAACTAAGGAATTCGGTGAATCTACAGTATCCAAGATCCTTGAACTGGTAGAGAATTCCAGCTCCAGAAAGTCAAAATCTGAAAACTTTATTTCCAAATTTGCGAAATACTATACACCTGCAGTATGTTACGGAGCCCTTGCTCTTGCATTTATCCCGCCGATCGTACTTCTTATTATGGGAAAACCTGCCATGTGGGGAGACTGGATCTACAGAGCCCTTACCTTCCTTGTAATCAGCTGTCCATGTGCGCTGGTCATCAGCATCCCGTTAAGTTTCTTCGCAGGAATCGGCGGAGCCAGCAATCAGGGCATTCTGGTCAAGGGTTCCAACTATCTGGAAACACTGGCTCAGACAAAATATGTTGTATTTGACAAAACAGGTACTATGACTCAGGGTGTCTTCGAAGTAAGTGGTATTCATCACAACGAAATGCCTGATGAGAAATTGTTAGAATATGCAGCACTTGCCGAGTGTTCTTCCTCCCATCCGATCAGCAAGAGCCTGCAGAAAGCATACGGAAAACCAATCGACAGAAATCGTGTTACTGATATTGAAGAAATCAGTGGTAATGGTGTGATTGCCAAAGTTGACGGCATATCTGTAGCTGCCGGTAATACCAAATTAATGAACAGACTTGGCATTGCTTATCAGGATTGCCATCATGTAGGAACTGTTGTGCATATGGCCATTGACGGCAAATATGCAGGACATATCCTGATATCCGATATCATCAAACCTCATGCAAAAGAGGCAATCGCTGAACTGAAGAAAGCCGGAATCAGCAAGACCGTTATGCTGACAGGCGACTCAAAACGTGTTGCAGATCAGGTTGCCGAAGAACTGGGAATCCAGGAAGTATACAGCGAACTCTTACCTGCTGACAAAGTTTCCAGGGTAGAAGAACTTCTTAATCAGAAATCTGAAAAGGATAAACTTGCATTCGTAGGTGACGGTATCAATGATGCTCCTGTATTATCCAGAGCCGATATTGGTATTGCGATGGGAGCGCTTGGTTCAGACGCAGCAATCGAAGCAGCAGATATCGTTCTGATGGATGATGATCCTCTGAAGATTTCCAAAGCGATCAAAATTGCACGTAAATGTATCCGTATTGTATATGAGAATATTTATTTTGCAATCGGCATTAAAATTCTCTGTCTGATCCTTGGAGCTTTAGGTATTGCAAACATGTGGGTGGCCATTTTTGCAGATGTAGGTGTTATGATCTTGGCAGTATTAAACGCGATCCGTACATTATTTGTAAAGAATTTATAAGAAACAGGCAAATCAGCAGAAACCTTTTGTGATAAGCTGGAAAGGTAACAGGTAAGAAAATGGAAGTATGCAAAGAAGAATTATGTGAGAGTAATGAAGTACATGAAGATCTGCTTAAAATTGTAGATGAAACCCTGCCGGAAGAAACAGAGCTTTATGATCTGGCCGAATTATTCAAGGTTTTCGGAGACTCTACCAGAATACGCATTTTGTTTGTTTTGTTTGAGGCAGAGGTATGCGTCTGCGATCTCGCTAAAGCATTGAATATGACTCAGTCTGCGATTTCTCATCAGCTTCGTATTCTGAAACAGAATAAACTGGTAAAGAGCCGCAGAGAGGGAAAATCTATTTTTTATTCTCTGGCAGATGATCATGTCCGCACGATTATCAACCAGGGACGGGAACATATAGAAGAAGATTGAAAAAAGCATCAGTTATCTGAAAGATTATAAATTCAGATAACTGATGCTTTTAAAATTATAGATGAACTCTTTTCAAAATCTCGTTAGTAAGTCCGCCGATTACTACCCCGGCAGCAACACCTGCCACCAGAAGTGCCGGTGCGTATACAAACACACTTGCATTTTGTACGATCAGCATGGCAATGATCAACTGACCGATATTATGGGAAACACCTCCTGCAACGCTGACACCGATCAGACTGAAGGAGGTTTTTTTCAGCATAAGTGTCATAACTGTCATACTAAGCGCGGCCCCTGCCAGACTGTACAGGATACTGAACAGATTTCCGAACATAAATCCGATCACCAGAATGCGGACAACAGAAACCAGGGCAGCCTCCCTAAATGAATATTTCTTCAAAATAAAAAGTACTCCCAGATTGGCAAGTCCAAGTTTAATCCCCGGAATCCCCGCAAAAACCGGCACCAGTGATTCCACATATCCCAAAATAATCGTCACAGCTGAAAAAAGCCCAAGGCAGGCTGTTTTTTGCTTCATAAATCTATTTTCTCCTCTCAAAAAATCCAAAATGGAATTATCAGAATTCTTCAGACATTTTAACACAGAAAAAATATTCCCGCAACCACAAGTTAGATGTAACTAATACTGATTTTTACTGAAAGCATTTATTGAGAAAAAATGACGAATATCCCCGGTAAAAAAGTGTGGATTTTTTCAGACAGACATGTTACTATTTCATAAGTTAGTAGTAACTAATCCACATGATTACTGCTGACAGCCTACCTATAGCAATCCTATATGAATATCTTTGGCAGAAGTCACTCCCTTTTGGTAAAAGTAAAATCCCTTTGGTTAATAAGTTGATTAACCCTCTGGTAAGAGTGATTCCACAAAAAAATTTTAGAAGAGGAGAAAAACATGACAAACAAAAAACTTATGAAAAAAATAGCACCTGTTGTAATGAGTGCCGCAGTTGCTATGACCAGCATGCCATATGCAGTTCTGGCATCTGATTTTACAGACAGTGAGGTACTTACAGACAGCACAGATTTCTCTGTTTCCGAAGAATTTACCACCGAAGATGTCCAGGATGCTTTTGCTGCAGAAGCACAGCAGGGCGAAGCTTATGTGCTTATGAATATTCCATACGATGATTTTTATAAGGCAGAACTGAAAAATAATGATGTAAAAGTTGATGCCTTTACATCTGCAACTCTTAATAAATCAAGAACAGCAGGTATGATGAACGGAAATTCCGCTTATCATGTAGATCCCAACGGAACCGATGTAACAGGTGTTACTTTCCCTGTAAAGGTCAGTGATCTTTCCCTTCTGAAAGACCAGAAGCAGGTAACAGATTCTGACTCCGTTACAATTACTGTGACAAACAGAGGACAGACAAGCAGCAATACCTATACAGGAAAAGATTCCCTGATTGAAAATGCCTCTTATTCTTATTACGTTTTAAACGAAACACCATCTTATTACAAAGAACTTACTGTAAATGCAGATGGCAGCTATTCTTTCTCAGCAATGAAAGGTGCCCAGACAAAGAACGTTACTATTGATGCTACATTAAAAACAGAAACAAATTACGGTGATTATGAGCTTGATCTTAACAATGAGGCTTTTGCAGCAGTAATTGATACAAATACAGATAAAATCTATGGTGTAACCGTAAATACTACAGACGGAACCAACTATGGCCTGCGTCATCTGGAGAATATCTGGCGTGGAAGTATGCTTTCCTGGGGAACCGGATATACAACAGAAGTTCACGGATGCCCTGTTTCTTCTGCACATTATAAATCAATCATGGGAAAAACAATTGACAGCGTTACTTATTACACAGATAAGGGTATGATCATTTTTGATGTCCCTGATGTAAAGGTGCAGACAACTACAGGAATTAAGGCAACAGTAGCAGATATTATGAATACAGACTCATCTGCAGCAGTTACCTTTGACCAGGCTCTGCCGGCAGACTTCAAGGCACAGTATACTGTAGACAAAACAGTGGTTTCCTGCACAGACGGAAAACTTGCAGTTGGAGCTCTTGCATTGGGAACACATAAGGTTGAAATTGCAGATGCCAGCGGAAAATATGCAGCCATTGTAACTGAATTTACAGTAAATACAGACAAAATGCCGGCTTCTTATGACAGTAACGAGACAAAACTGGTTGCAGCAAAAGGCATTACAGCAGAAGAGTTCTCTGCATACATTAAGAGCATCAGCAAAGTAAAAGTTGATGATACAGAATATGCCGCAACCGGAAGAGGAAGCAAGGTCATTGTAAAAGAAGATGGAACTCTTGATCTCACAGATATTCAGGTAACAGATGCAACTGTATTTGAAATAACTGCTGTGGGATATAAGAATAATCTTACTTTTACTTACAAAGAAGCAGAAAATACATTTGAATTAAATACTTCTTCCAAGACTCTTTATACAAAAGGCAGCACAAAAACCACTCTCAAAGTTACAACAAACCTTACAGATAAAATCACATGGAAGTCCAGCAACACAAAAGTGGCTGCTGTAAACAGCAAAGGTGTTGTAACTGCTAAGGCAAAAGGAACAGCAGTGATCACAGCATCCTGCGGAGAATACAAAGTAACTTGCAAGATAACAGTTAAAAATCCATCCCTGAAACTTATCAAATCTTCAGCAACTGTAAAAGTTGGAAAAACAACAAAGATTTCCGCAAAGGCAACTCCATCAGGAAAGGTTACTTACAAGTCAAGCAACACCAAGATTGCAACAGTAAGCTCCAAAGGCGTTGTAAAAGGAAAGAAAAAAGGTACTGCCAAAATCACAGTAACCTGCAATGGTGTTAAGAAAGTATTTACAGTAAAAGTAAAATAAACGATAACAGGTAAATAATTCACACAATAAATGACCTCGGATTTTGCTCCGGGGTCATCTTAATGAGAAAAAAACAACATTAGCAGAATCTGTTATATATAGATTTTTATATACTAAAATGATACACTTTTAAAGTTAGTTATGATTAAGTTTTGCTTCATCCAAAAACAGATATCATATCCGGCAAAATAAAAAAATAAAGGAGGAGACAATGTGAATAATCAAAATTTTTATCTGCGTCTGATCGCACTTTTGCTGATCATCATGGCGGTATTTTTCTATAACGGAACAGTAAAAGATAAGGAACAGTCCCAGAATATTGCAGACCTGACTGTAAAAACAGAGAGTCTGGAGAAACAGCAGGACCAGATCCTTACAGCATTAAAGGAAACTTATGAGGAACAGAAAACAGCAGCAGAAAGTAATGCTTCTTCTGATGCCTCTTCAGAAGCTGATAATAAATCCGAAAAAGATTCCACAGAGGATAAAGAAAATACAGATCAGGCAGATTCTGAAGAAGCTGATGATTCTGACAACGTATATAAGAACGGTAATTTTGAAGGTTCAGGAACCGGATACGGTGGAACCATCACAGTCCAGGTAACTCTGGAAGACGATACTATTACAGCAGTCAGTGTAGTCAGTGCGCCGGGTGAGGACAGTGCTTATCTGTCACAGGGCGAGAATGTCATAAACAGTGTCATCAGCGAGCAGAGCACAGATGTTGACACTATTTCCGGAGCAACTTTCAGTTCTACCGGTATCTTAGAAGCAGTAAATGACGCATTATCAAAGGCGGAAAACGCATGAAAAAGAAACAACGAAAGGTACGGCTGATCCGTGCCGCCATACAGCTTATATTTTTTATAGCAGCGCCCTCCCTTTTTTCCACAGCATTTGCAGGAATCAAATCCATCTTTCTTGCAATCGGAGGACAGCAGAGCGTAACCTGGAACTCTTTTCTGGATATTACGGCATTACTGTTGATCATTACTATTTTGTTCGGACGTCATTTCTGCGGTTATGCCTGTGCGTTTGGCTCGCTGGGAGATGCTCTGTATGAGCTTACCGCATTTATCCGTGCGAAATGTTTTGGAAAAAAGAAAAAACATGGATATCCGGAAGAATGGGTACACCGATTACAGAAAGTAAAATATGTGATTCTTGCGTTCCTGCTTCTTTCCTGCATAACAGGATTTTATTCTAAATTACAGGGAATGAGTCCATGGGATGTATTCTCAATGCTTACAACAGGCAGACTGCCGAAATCTACCTACATTGTGGGAACAGTTCTGCTGATCCTGATCATGGCCGGAATGTGTACACAGGAGCGTTTCTTCTGCCAGTTTCTCTGTCCCATGGGAGCAGTATTTGCAATCATGCCGATCATCCCGGGAGCACTTTTCAAACGGAATCGTCCAAACTGTGCGCCAAAGTGCACTCTCTGTAAGAAGAGATGTCCGGCACATCTGGATATTGACGGCGATACTGCACATTCAGGGGAATGCATCTGCTGTCACGCCTGCACTGCAGTCTGCCCAAGGAAAAATATTCATACAGGCACTGTTATTGATAAAAATTAGCAACTGCTAACTTATTGAAAAAATTTGATTAGTAAGAACTAACTATATTGGTAGACATACTATCCGTACAGTGATATAGTCTATAGAGTTAGTTGGAAACAACAATAAGAGGATAAGGAATCAGAAAATATATGACAAACAGACGCTCTTTTGTACTGGGACTTTTTATTACAGCCTCTCTTTTATGCACATCCCGGACTGCATGGGGAAACTCTGAAATAAACACATACACCAAAACAGACTTTGCTATGGACACCGTAGTATCAGAGACTCTTTACACAACAGGTGAGGATATCACAGCAGACATAATCTCTGCATTAAAAGATGTGGAAGAAAACTGGATCTCCTGGACAAAAGAAAGTTCTCAGATATATCAGATCAATCAAAATGCCGGGAATACAACAACGGTATCTGATGAAACTGCCACCTGTTTAAAACAGGTACTGGATTTGTCGAAAGCTTCTGGCGGAGCCATGGATCCTACTATGGGAAGAGTGATCCGCCTGTGGGACATTGACGGAGAAAATCCGCACATTCTTTCAGATGATGAATTAAATTCCCTGCTTGAAAATGTAGGATATGACAAGGTGACTCTGGATGGAAATAAAGTTACCATGCCGGAGGGAGTAACTCTTGATCTGGGGGCTGCAGGTAAGGGAATCGGCTGCGATGCAGCACAGAAGATTCTTGATGCAGATAAAAATGTATCAGGCATGATCCTGAATCTGGGCGGCAGCAGTGTTATGAGCTATGGAAGCAAACCCGACGGCTCTGCCTGGCAGGTAGCTGTCACTGATCCGCGGGATACAGAAGGTGATTACCTGGGAGTAGTTACTCTGAATGGTACTGAATTTTTATCTACTTCCGGAGATTACGAAAAATACTTTATAGAAGATGGTGTTCGATATCATCATATACTGGATCCTTCCACTGGATATCCTGCAAGAAGTGGTCTCACATCTGTGACAGTTGTGTGTGATGACGGTCTGGATGCAGATGGGCTTTCCACCGCATGCTTTGTACTGGGAAAAGAAAAGGCAGAAGAACTTTTGAAGAAATACAATGCAGACGGACTGTTCGTAGATGATTCTGATCATGTCTGGATGACGGAAGGCATGAAAGAAAGATTTCAATTACTGAAAGATACTTATTCCATCGGTGAATAGGTTTATCTTATATAAAGATTTCTGAACTGTCAAAAATTTCAGTTTTCCGGACAGTTTGGAAATATATTTATTGTTACTGTTCACTCCGTTCACAGTAACATAGCCAAAATTCATTCCAGATTGCCTGCGGCAATGGAATTTTGGCTTGTATGTCTCGGGATTTTGGCATATTCATGCCAAAACACCTCGCGGGATAGTGGTGTGTGAACAGTAACTATTTATTAACTCATATTCAGGAGGATTTAAAGGTATGCGCAAGGGAAATTTAATCAAAATGGCAGCTCCTGCAATTTTAAGTGCAGCAATGATGGTTTCAGGATTACCGGTTATGGCTGCGGATTTTACATCTGATACTGCTGTGGAGACTGAGGCACAGACAGATGAGTTTGATGCAGCAGATGACACCGCTGATGCTTTTGCAGGCGATGAGGAAACACCTTTTGTTGACGATCAGGCAGCAGCAGAAGATGAATTCGCTGCAACAGCAGAAACAGGTTACAAATATGTCTATGCAGGTCTGACATGGGCACAGTACTGGGCATCTGAGGGAGTTTATAATGCTGCAAACACAGCTTCCAATGGAACAAAAGACAGCCATGATGAACTTGACAAAGGCGGTTTCGACACAGTAACCAGAGCTACTGTAAACCATGGCCTGCACAGAGGAAGCTACCAGTGTGAAGCAATCATGTATGACAAAAACGGCGGTTCTTATGAGATTTCCTACTGGACCTCAGCTAATGATGCAGTTCTTACGGACGGAACAACTGTAAAGCTGAATCAGCCTGAGCGAGGACAGATCACAAAAGCTGACGGAAGCGTTGCAGAATTCGACCATTACAGCATTGTAGGTCTGAAATATGTGCCTGTCGCAGTAAAGGCAGAAGATTATGAAGCCTTCAAATCCCAGTTCAAGGTTGTGGAAGACGGAAGCACAGTTGCCGGAGGATTTGGAGAAAACAATTTGCAGTCCTATAGTGCAGTTGCGGATGTTACCGCTGAAACAAACGGTTTAAAAGAAGCTGTAAAAGGTTCCGATGGAACATTCACATTCAAGGCCAGAACAAACGGTACAGGTTCCGGACTTAAAGATCAGGCACTCCAAACAGCATCCAATGTTACCGCAACAGTAAAAGAAGCAAGTGGAAGTTACGGCGAATTCTTAAGAGTAGATATTACAGGTGACGGATATGGTGCTCTTGGTGCTAAAATGTATGCTGTAAAATGGGATTACTACGGAAATGGTAATAAAGTTCTGGCATCTTACGGAACAAAATTTGCAGCAGATAACTGGATGCACAAGGCAATGGGAATCCAGCTTGGTCTGACAGATTCCTACCGCTGCCAGCTTCCAAAAGGAACAGATGGAACCGGCAAATGGAAAATCACCGTATATGCAATGGGATATGCAGATACTGTATTTGAAGTTAATGCAACAGATGCAAACATCGTAAAACCGGAAGCAGGAGAAGCAGATACAACAGCATTAAAAGCAGCAGTAGAAAAAGCAGAAGCCTTAAAAGAAGCAGATTACACAGCAGATTCCTGGAAGGCAATGCAGTTAGAGCTTCAGGAAGCAAAGGATCTTCTTGCAAAAGAAAAGCCAACTCAGGCAGAGGTTGATGAAGCAACAACTCATCTGAACGCAGCAGTAGAGGCTCTTGTTAAAGCAGATACGAAGGTAACAGTAACTCTCAACAAGAAAACAGCCACTGTTTACAAAGGAAAAACAACTACACTGAAGGCAACTGTAACAGGAGCAGATGTACCAAAAGTTACATTTACTTCCAGCAACCCAAAAGTTGCAGCCGTAAACAAAACAACCGGTAAAGTTACTGCAAAAGCAAGAGGTAGTGCAGTCATCACAGCTAAATGCGGAGATGTAAAGGTAACCTGCAAAGTAACAGTTAAAAACCCAACTCTTACACTGAACAAAACATCTGCATCTGTAAAAGTCGGCAAAACAACTAAGATCACAGCAAAAGCAACTCCGTCAGGAAAAGTTACATACAAATCCGGCAACAAGAAAATTGCCACAGTATCATCCAAGGGTACAATTAAAGGTATTAAAAAAGGTACTGCCAAGATCACAGTAACATGCAATGGCGTAACCAAAACAGTTAAAGTAACTGTAAAATAATCTGACCGGACTGAAGTCAGGTGGACATTTGCAATCGGATTCGCAGACAAGAGAAAAGAAATCCTGTATCCCACAGAAAGTGCAGGATTTCTTTTCAACTGTAAACCTTTATACAGTTATTACAGTAATCACCAGAATATGATTTCCTGAAACTATTGAAGAAGGAGGAATTTATGGACAAAAATAATGAGCAGAAAAATAATAAGACTCCGGAAATGAAACCCAAACAGGACAGTTTCCGTCCATGGTTAAAGCTTATTCCTGCGGCAGCAGTTTTTGCAGCAGTCTGTGTAACCTGTTATCAGGCAGATAAAAGTCCTGTGGAGACTACATCAGTTTCCGATAATAATGTTATGTCTACTGATGAGATTAAAGAATTGATTTCACAAGGAACTGCAGGTAAGGATTTTGATTCAGAAGACTCTTCTGAAACCAATGGAACCTCAGTTTCAAAAACATCAAAAAAGACAAAAAAAACAAGTAAGATTAAAACAGGAACAAAGAAAAATTCATCTACAGGTTCCTCTGCAAATGGAGGTACAGCAGGGGGTGGTGCAGGAAGCACAGTCACACCAACTACAGAAGTTCCTGCCGGTGGATATGCAGATGGTACCTATACAGGCTCCGGAACCGGTTTCGGAGGAACGATCACTGTTCAGGTAACTGTCACTGACCATAAAATTGCAGCTATCAATATTGTAGATGCATCAAATGAAACAGCCTCCTATTTTGCAAATGCACAGGGTGTGATCAGCAAAATTCTTGCAAGCCAGTCTCCGAACGTAGATGCAGTCAGTGGTGCCACTTATTCTTCAAACGGAATTATTACTGCGGTTCAGAATGCATTGTCACAGGCAATTCCATCAGGAAATCAGGCAGTTGTTACGCCAACTCCCACTCCATCACCGAAACCGACAAAGAAACCTTCTCCAATACCGAAGCCGGGAGACGAACAGATTTACAAAGACGGAACCTATACAGGAACCGGTAAAGGATACAGTGGGACAATTACGTTGACAGCTAAGATTAAAAAAGGTATGATCAAGTCTCTGGAGGCAGAGCATACAGAGACGCCTATGTTCTTTAAGAAAGCATGGGATATCCTGGAAAATGAGATCATTCAGAATCAGTCTGTCGATGGCATTGATACTGTCAGTGGTGCAACCTACTCTTCAAAGGGTATCATAAACGCAATGAAAGATATTCTGAAACAGGCAGAAAAAGACACCACAAAAGTGACACCAACTCCAATACCAGAAGTAACAGTTACGCCAACTCCTGAGGCAACCCCAACCCCGACACCGGAAGAAACTCCGACTCCAGAAGTTACTCCAACACCAGCTCCCACACCAACACCGGAAGAGACTCCGGAGCCTACGCCGGAACCTACAGGACCATATATTGATGGAATTTATACAGGCTCAAGCTACGGATACAGTGGAAGAGTAAATGTAACCGTAACGATTCAGGGCGGTCAGATTGCATCTATTGAACAGAGTAACAGTGATTCACCTGAGTACTTTGATTATGCATGGGAAACTATTTATCCTCAGATTATGGGAAATCAGTCAGCAGACGGAATTGATGCTGCAAGCGGTGCCACTTATTCTTCAGAGGGAATCCTTGGAGCAATTCAGAAAGCACTTGCCCAGGCATTGGTATAAAATTATTGTAAGAGAAAAAATCATATGCTCTGGCTATTTCTAACTTATAACGTAAAAATGGAGGACAACAATATGATTAAAACAACTGTAAAAGTAGACGGTATGATGTGCGGAATGTGCGAATCTCACGTAAACGATGCAGTGAGAAAAGTCTTTCAGGTAGATAAAGTTACTTCTTCCCACAGCAAAGGGGAAACTGTGATCATTTCAGAGAAACCTGTAGACGAAGCAAAGCTAAAAACAGCCATCAGCGCAACAGGATATGAAGTAAAAGGTATCAGTTCAGAACCTTATGAAAAAAAGAAAGGTCTGTTTTCATTTCTTCATAAATAATGAGCATGTTCAGTAAATATCATTAAATCATAAACCTATTAAAAAACCAGGCAGAAATTTTGCAGATTATACTGCAGTTTTTGCCTGGCTTTCTCTGTGCCAACAAATTGATTTCTCGACAAATCTCGAATAATGGCGTTAAAAAGTCTGAAAAATTCCCAAAAATCAGTTGCTTAATTTGTACAAAACATGGTAGACTATTTGTAGTTAAGAAGCGGCAGAAATTTACAATTATTTAATCGATTCAGGAAAAGAGAATGATTATATCTGCCTGAATAATCTGGAGAGGAAGAATGAAAAGAAAAATAGAACTTGTCTGCTGGATTTTATTTACTGTATGTTCCGGTATTTGCCTCTTTATCAATTTTATGAGCAAACCTCCTGTAGACGATACACATAAATTTACCTTATATATGATCGGTGCTGCAACAGTATCTTTACTTTATCCGGTAACTATGTTTATCCTTGGACTGAGAAACAGTTATCTGTATGATAAATTAAACAAGTTTGCTAAAGAAAAGAGCGAGACGGAAACTGTCAAATCTACACAGATTTCAAAACCATCCGTATCAGGATATACAGTCTCTGATATGAAAACCCTTGTTAGCGCTCTAATCTCTGATAAGAAACTTACAGAGGAAGAGAAAGAATTCTTATTAGAATACATTAAGAAGAAATGATGTGATGTTTTAAATGGAACTATTAGTCTGTATGTCCATTTCAGGAAGCATTCCTGTTGTGATCTGTTTGCTTTTATATGTGATTCAGTGTGAAAATTATAATTATATTCTTGGAAGAAGATTACTACTGACAGGTGTGTTCTTTTATCTGGTACCTGTGCAGTTGGTTAAATATTTGCTTCCAAAAGATGCACTTCCAGAAACAATGTTAATTGGTAGAAAAGCTGATTCCTATCTGTCAGGTTCTCTGGCTTTCTGGAGTGAAAAGCAGGGTGAGTACATATGGATACCTCAATGGTTTAATCTATTTGCCAGAATCTGGTTAACAGGAATTATTATCTTTGCAATCTATGAGATTGTTAAATACTGGAGAGGTGCACATTCTATACGGAACTATATCTTTGAAAAGATTGAAAATCCAGAAGATAATCTCACCTATTATCTGATTCCAGATGAGATCTGTGGTCCATGTACCATTGGATTTTTCCGTCAGAAGATTGTGTTTCCAGAGAGTTTTCCTCTGCATCCTGATTTTATTATGGTATATAAGCATGAACATACACATTTGAAAAATCATGACAATTTAGTAAAACTTTTATGCCTTTTCGTTCTGTGTTTACATTGGATGAATCCGGTGGCATATCTTTTACTTTTCCTTTACATAGATACAGCAGAAATAGTCAGTGATAGTGCAGCCGTCGATGGCTGTACAAAAGAAAAACGTCAAGACTATGCAAGTTTGCTGGTATTAGAAGCCGCAACTTCTGATATTCGCCCAGCCGTGTGGAAAAATAACCTTTCCGGACATAAAAACAATAAGGAAGGAAAGGATTTTAAAACATTAAAAAGGAGGATCAACTACATGATGAAGGGAAAGAGAAAAGGAATATTACAGAGAGGAATTATGGTGGCAGTGTCGGCGTTGACAGTTGTGGCGAGTGCCGGGACGGTAATGGCGTATGAACCGATTGCATCATCAGATGCTAGTTTTAATGACATTATTTTTGATGATTCATATAGTGATTTTAGTAACGATTATACTGAAATGGATATTATAGATTCTCTTGATTTTACAGAAACTGACAATATATTTGTTGGTTCAGATAATATTCAAATAGCGTGTCAAGAAACTGTGTCTCCACGTGCTTTATGTACACATAGTATGGTACCTGGAAAATTTTATGCGCATGCGAAAAATTCATCTGGTGGATGTACTATTACAACATATACATGTCAAAGATGTGAAAAGTGTGGTTATCGCGCTAATGCTAAATATTATTCCACAACAACATTTGTAAAATGCCCTCATTAATAAATAAGAAATCTTAGATGGTGTATGACAAAACTTTCATTAATCTATATGCATATAGATTAGTGGAAGTTTTTTATTTTAGGATAGAATCTTGTTTAGTACAAATTGATATCTCTTGAAATACTTTCTCAATATCCCTCCAATTTTCCTCTTGCATTTTCATAAAAGTTAGAATATACTAACTAACAGAGTTAGATATAGTAAACTCTCGTGTGAATTAAATCATTTGAACTCCATCCGAAGACCGCTGAATTCTTCGGAACACCGGATCACATCTGTACTTGCTGAAATCACGGTTCTGCTGAAAAACCGTACCTCAGATATGATCCACCCGGTACATCCCAGTTGCGGTGTACCAGGAGTCCAAATGCAAAACCAGAAAGGGGATTTATCATGTACTTAGAAATTGAGAAAGTAATTGGAAGAGAAATTCTGGATTCCAGAGGAAATCCGACAGTAGAAGCAGAAGTATATCTGATGGATGGCACTGTAGCAAGAGGAACAGCTCCAAGCGGTGCATCTACAGGTGAATTCGAAGCTCTGGAATTAAGAGATGGAGATAAAGCTCGTTACCTTGGAAAAGGCGTACAGAAAGCAGTAGAAAACATCAATACAACAATCAACGAAGCAATCGAAGGTCTCGATGCAAGTGACATTTATGCAGTAGATGCAGCAATGATCGCAGCAGACGGAACAAAAGATAAATCCAAACTTGGAGCAAATGCAATCCTTGCAGTATCTATCGCATGCTGCAGAGCAGCAGCAACTTCTCTTGAGATTCCGCTGTATCGTTTCCTTGGCGGAGTATCCGGAAACCGTCTTCCAGTTCCAATGATGAACATCGTAAACGGTGGATGCCACGCATTATCATCCGGTCTGGATGTACAGGAATTCATGATCATGCCAGTTGGAGCACCTTCCTTCAAAGAATGCTTAAGATGGTGTGCAGAAGTCTTCCACGCACTTGCTTCTATCCTGAAAGAACGCGGACTTGCTACATCAGTAGGTGATGAGGGTGGTTTCGCACCTGCACTGAAATCCGATGAAGAAGCAATCGAGACAATCCTTGAAGCAGTTAAGAAAGCCGGATATGAACCAGGCAAAGACTTCAGGATTGCCATGGATGCTGCTTCCTCCGAGTGGAAGAGTGAAAAAGGCAAAGGATATTACAAACTTCCAAAAGCCGGCACAGAGCATACATCTGAAGAACTCATCGAACACTGGGCTAAATTATGCGAAAAATATCCGATCATCTCTATCGAAGACGGTCTGGATGAAGAAGACTGGGAAGGATGGCAGAAACTTACAGCCAGACTTGGCGACAAAGTGCAGCTTGTCGGTGATGACCTGTTTGTTACAAATACAGAAAGACTTGCAAAAGGTATCAGCCTTGGCGCAGGTAATGCAATCCTGATCAAATTAAACCAGATCGGTTCCGTATCTGAAACACTGGAAGCAATCAAGATGGCTCACAAAGCAGGCTACACCGCAATTTCTTCTCATCGTTCCGGCGAGACAGCAGATACAACAATTGCAGACCTTGCAGTAGCACTGAACACCTGCCAGATTAAGACTGGAGCTCCCAGCAGATCCGAACGTGTTGCAAAATACAACCAGCTTCTCCGTATCGAAGAAGAGCTCGGCGCAAGCGCAGTATATCCGGGAATGAAAGCTTTTAATGTAAAACAGGACTAAACAGAACTATAGCAATCCTCGTGAATAATTCATACCATAAATAAAATCAACCTGTAAAATGCAAAATGCATTTCTCATCTTAATCGTTTAGTGAGAAATGCATTTTTGTATATGAGACTTTATTATATTCACTCATCTGTATCAATACTGTCTGTTTCTTTCGGTCTCTTCAGATATCCCCTTACAACAGGCTCAATCGTCTGTTTCATAAGCCGATGCAGCAGTTCTGTCGTAATATTATGATCTCCCAGAAGCGAATTATACAGGAAGTTTCCTGACAGTTCTTCAGTAATAGAACTCAATCCTGCCAGGATCATTTTTTTACCGGGTGTTTCGTTCCATCTGATCTCAATTTTATCATCTTCATGAAAGAAAATGTGCGCCTTTCGTTTCACACATTCTTCTATAAAAGTAATTTCCAGCTTTAATACAGGGATATCGTTTTCATCCCTTGCAAATTCTCCCAGTGTAGCTACAAGGTAATGTTCTCCATGAAGATCAACACAGCCATCCGCAGCCCTTCCAAATCCAACAGGAAGTTTATGGATTACCTCACCTTCGGTAAAAGAAACGTAAAAGTTTCCCGCATCATAAGTAAAAGAAATTTCAGAAATACCATCTGTCATATTATTGTGGAATACCTGCACAAACAACGGCGCAATTCCAATATTCTGCTGTTCCATAACATAAGTTCTGCCGCTTACAGCCCGCATAAAACTGTGATGATCAGATGGGCGATCAACGGCTGCTGAAATACGGTAGCTGTATTTTTTATCTGAATGCTTCCTTCTGGAAACTACATTTCTTTTCCATCCCCCGCGCAGAGAAGTACTTCTGTTATTATTTTCTCCATTTTCCAGTTCTCCGCACAACCGTTTCAGAAGACTATAGGAGAGCGGATTCTCAGGTAGAACATCGGCGGGATGATAATTAACAGGGAAATATTTCCGAATGATATTCAGCATGATACAGTCCTGAAACATTTCTTTATTTCCAGCATTTGTGACAAGAACCATATCCATATCCGGATAAATAATAACATTCTGTCCCAACATTCCGTTATATTCAAAGCTTCCCGGGCGCTGTTCCATCCATAGCTGATATCCATATCCATAGGTGTCATTCTGAGTTTTCAGATGTCGTGCCGTAGATATTTCTATCCAATATTCAGACACCAGCTGCTGACCATTCCATTTTCCCCTCTGAAGATACAGCTGGCCAAGTTTTGCCATGTCTTCTGCACAGAGAAACAGTCCCCAGCCGCCTTTTGTGATTCCTTTCGGACAGGTTTCCCAGTAATATTTCGTGATACCAAGAGGACCAAACAGTCTCGGAGTCAGATATTCGGTCAGGGTTTCTCCTGTACGTTTCGTCACGATTGCAGAAAGAACATAAGTATTCAGACTGTTATATTGAAACTCTGTTCCGGGTTTTCCATTGACAGATGCATTCAGAAAACTTCCAAGCCAGTCATTTCCGGACACGATACCTGATTCATTAAAAGTTACGCCGCTTGTCATGGTCAGCAGATTCTCTACTGTGATCACAGGGCGGAAAATCTTTGAAAAGGCATTTATATGATCCGGAAAAATGTCATAAATATTTTCATCGAGTTTTAATTTTTCCTCTTCGATCAACATGCCGATTGCCATACCTGTGATGCTCTTGCACATGGAATGTGTAATATGCCACATTCCTTTAGGGTATGGTGCAAAATTACATTCACAGATTACCTTGCCATGACGCAGTGCCATAAAATGATGCATTTCCGTATCTTTGGAAGCATCTAGTTCCCGAAGAAGGGCAGCAAACAGATCAGAGGAGATTCCTTGACTCTCCGGTGTGGCATGTACAAATGCCTGCTCATAAACTGCATCAAACGGAAAATCCGGTTTCTGTGGGAAATAATCTACCCGTGTACCGCCTGTCTTTCCAAGGATCATATTTAAAACCAGTTCTGCAACCGCAATCTGTTCTTTTGGCCATAGAGAATACCTCCTTTTTCGGATTTATTTTGATTATACAGACCTCATACAACAAATGCAAATTATATTTTTACGAGAAAGGATACTACCAGTGGACAGTAGCGCAGGATTCTCTTTCTGCGGGAAGCTCACTTTAGTGACATAATAAAACGGCTGCGGAATGAACCGCAGCCAGTAATAAGTTTCATCTGTTTACCTTTCGTCAAAAGCAACAAAATCTGTATGATGTCCTACATATTTGTAAGCAGGACGAATGATCTTATTTGCATTAATCAGTTCTTCCAGACGGTGAGCACTCCAGCCCGGCATACGTGCAATAGCAAAGATCGGAGTAAATAACTCTTCCGGAATACCAAGCATGCTGTATACAAATCCACTGTAGAAGTCCACATTTGCGCAGACATTCTTAAACAGTTTTCTATGTTCCATAATCAGTTTGCCGGCAATATTTTCTACTCTGTTATAAAGCTCGAATTCCTCTGTCATTCCCTTTTCCTCAGCAAGTGCCTGGGCAAAGCGTTTCAGGATCACTTCTCGAGGATCGGAAAGTGTATAGACTGCATGCCCCATACCATAGATCAGCCCTGCATGGTCAAATGCTTCTTTATTCAGAACCTTCTTGAGGTAAGTTATGATTTCATCTTCGTTATCCCAGTGATCTTGATCTACATGAGACTTCAGATCAGCAAACATATTCTGAACTTTCAGGTTTGCTCCACCATGACGAGGTCCCTTCAGAGATCCGATGGATGCAGCAGTAGAAGAGTAGGTATCTGTCCCTGAAGAAGTTACCACATGAGTGGTGAAAGTGGAGTTATTACCGCCACCATGCTCAGCATGCAGGATCAGTGCAATATCCAGAACTTTTGCTTCCAGTTCTGTGTATTTTCCATCCGGGCGAAGCATAAGAAGAATGTTCTCGGCAAGAGAAAGCCCCTTCTGCGGATTACGGATAAATAAGGTATCATCCTTTCTGAAATGGCGATATGCATGGTAAGAATATACGGCAATTTCAGGAAGCTTTGCAATCAGTTCCAGAGACTGACGAAGTACATTTTCAGGAGAAATATCTTCCGGATTGTCATCATATGTATAGAGAGCCAGAACACAACGCTGCATGGCATTCATAATATTGGCATTGGTTCCCTTCATAACAACATCGCGGACAAAACGACCGCCAAGCTCCTCCATATCAGACATCATATCCAGAAATCTGGAAAGTTCTTCCTTATCAGGGAGCTTACCGAAGATCAGAAGATAAATTGTTTCTTCAAATCCAAAACGTCTTCCGTTCAGACCACCGATGATATCCTGTACATTGATTCCCTGATAGTATAAACGTCCATCAGCCGGAATCTGTCTGCCGTTGATCAGATTATAACCATTAACATCAGAAATCTCTGTAAGACCTGTCAGGACACCTTTACCTGCGGAGTCACGAAGACCTCTTTTTACATTATATTCTACATACAGATTTGGATCGATATGATGATTCTTGAGCAGTTCCTGTTCAAAGAATCTTATTTTGTCACGAAGCTGTCCGGAATCTTCCAGACTCATCATTTCATGTTTTTCCATAATATCATTCCTCATTTCCCCGTTATTTATCTACAGCAATATTCGCAAGTTCACTTATAGCAATACTCGTAAATAATGCATATTATAGTGAATTTTATTAAAAAACACTGATACAGTGAATTGCAGATGCATCCTTGCGATCAGTGTTTTACTATGGCGAACATTTGTATTTGTACCTATTTAAACATTGTACAGTAAAGTGATGGGAAAGGCAAGACAAAGATTGTATTTTTTTTCATACAATCATATTAAAGTGATAACGCTTTAAAATTATACAGAAGGAAAATTATGAAAAATATAACACAAAATCATAGAACGTGCTATAATAGCCAACAGAAAGCATGATAAAGGGGAAGTGAGAAAAGAAATGTCAGAAAGAAAAATGAAACGAGTTGAGGACTCCTTAACAGAGCAGTCTCATTTATTAATGCCAAAGTGTCTGAATGCCGCAGGTTATCTGTTTGGCGGACAGCTGCTTGCATGGATTGATGAAACAGCAGGTATTGTTGCCAAGCGTCATGCGGAAATGAATGTGGTAACTGTTGCAGTAGACAATATGTATTTCAAAGCCGGAGCCAGAGTGAACGATACCATCGTTCTCATCGGACGGCTTACACATGTGGGACGTTCTTCCATGGAAGTACGTATTGATACTTACTGTGAAGCCCTTGATGGAACCAGAACCATGATCAACCGCGCATATTTTATTATGGTTGGAACAGATGAACATCAGCATCCTGTGGAAGTACCGGGACTTATCATTGAGGGAGTTACTCAGCAGATAGAGAATGAAGCTGCACAGAAACGTGCAAAACTCTGGAAAGTACGCAGACAGGAAGGATTTTAACAAAACAGCCGCAAATGCGGCTGTTTTTGTTTATCAGTAACATTTACTGCAAGGTCCGTATCCCATAGCTTCGGCTTCTGATCTGGATACCTGTCTGGCTGTATCCGGGTTCATTCTTCCACAGTTGGGAATGCTGTGATATTTTTCGCCGGTTGCAGGGATCCATACCATTGTTCCTAGATCTGCATTGTTGGATTCTTCCTGTTCAGGTACCGGATCAGAAGTGGTAGTTTCTTCTTGCCAGGAGTTTCCACCAGTGCCACCTGCAGAAGCATTTACAGAGGAGTCTCCGGAAGAATAATCATCGCATGGCTCCTGTGACCAGGAAATATTTGTTCCATCGGAGACTGCAATGATTGTACCCTGTTTATCTGTTCGGAATACAGGGATTCCCATATCTGATAAACGTCCCATTGTATCTGCTGACGGATGATTATACTGATTATTGATTCCGCAGCTTATGACTGCGTAAGATGGAGAAGTTGCCTCAAGGAAATCCCAGGTAGTTGAACTTGCAGATCCATGATGACCAACAGAAAGAACATCGCAGTCAAGGTTCATGCCAGTACTGATCATATCCTGTTCACTGGTTTCCTCTGCATCTCCGGTAAAAATAAAGCTATTTGAACCATTTTCAAGTTTGATTACAAGAGAGTTATCATTACTGTTCTGGCTGATACCATTCGGTGCAAGAACAGTGAAACTTCCGGTGCCAAAATCAAATGTTTCACCTACAGAAGGATACTGTACGATAATTGCATTTGCAGTGGCAGTATTCATAAAATTATTGAATAAATTTGAAGTATGTACATAGTCTGGTCCGAATATATTACTTACAGAGAAATTGTCTATACATGGAACAAGACCGCCGATATGATCTTCATCATAGTGAGAAGCGATCATATAGTCAATGTTTTCCACATTCTGTTCCTGTAAGTAGGAGATGATCAGATCAGCATGGCTCTGATCCCCGCCATCGTACAAAAGATTTTGTCCTCCGGACTGTACTAAGATGGCATTTCCCTGTCCAACGTCAATAAAATGAACTGCCATCTCACTGTTGCCTTCAGCTTTTACCGTCAGTGCTGATTGCGGAACTAAGGTAAACAGCAGAAGGAACAGAGATAGAATTAGTGATAGTAATCTGTTTTGGTTCTTCATAAAAAGCCTCCTGAATGTTAATAACAGTTTGATTATACCATTTATTGAGAAACAAAAACATAATTTATTTTGCCAGAGGTGTTTTGGGTTTATTGATTATTTACGAGGACTGCTATAGTGTCAACACAAATCATCAGATAAAATTTCTCAAAAGTAAAAAAACGACTTCTTTTTGGAAGAATTCATGTTATACTGTGTTAGTCGAAACTAACGACAGAAATAAAGAGGTAACTGTCAGCAGCGTTTTCAGCAGTCCTTAAAGAATGGAAGGATGTATTATGCCATTAAACTTAGCTCAATTTAACATCAAATACAAGATCAGTAAAGTCTGCGGTCAGGAAAAACAGCGGCATTATCTGGAATCCCTTGGATTCATTGCCGGCAGTGAAATAGAACTTCTGTCAGAAATCCATGGCTATTATATTGTCATGGTAAAAGGAAGCAAAATTGGAATTGAAAAGAGTATGGCAAAAAGAATCATCTTATATGCAGCTTAAACTTATGATAATGAATGAAAATGAAAGCAGGTTATTAATCAAAATATGGAAAAGAACAAGATTACAATACGTCTTTGTTATATAGAGCTTATAATATTTGCCGGAATCCTTGTAACCATGATTTTCCACTTCAGATGCGGATTTGAAAAATCTTTTTTTGCGCTTATGATTATTGCCGCACTGGTCGGATGCGGAGTTTCCCTTGCACTCAAAGACTATCTCAAGAGTATGATCCAGAGTTCTGCTTTTGATGTTGCAGGAGTTCATAATAAAAAAGCATTAGAAAAACAACTACAGCAGATTCAGGACGAAGACGATACTCTGGACACCGGAATTATGATGTTCGATTTAAACAATCTGAAAATAATTAATGATACCTATGGACATGAAGAGGGAGATGTATTTATCCAGACATTTGCATCTTTTCTCACCCGGATACTTACAGAAAACAGTTACCTTGCGCGATTCGGCGGAGATGAATTTCTGATTATTCAGAGAAATACTACATGGTCGCAGCTAGAGCAGATGAATATCCAGCTTCAGACACTGATTGATGAGCATAATCAGGCAGCAGACCATCCGTTAAGTTACGCAGTAGGATATGATATCAGCTGTAAGAATCATTATTATCTGATCATGGATCTTCTCAAGATTGCAGATGAGAAGATGTATCAGGACAAAAAATATAAAAAACAGCAGCTTGCTCAGAAACAGCAATATCTGACCAAGAGTGGTCTGGCACAGAGTATTTCTTCAGATTCTCTGAAAGAAAAAATATTTACCATACTCACAAATGCTAACGGTGAAAAAGAATATGCATTTATCATGACAGACATTAGCAAATTTCATCTGATCAATGATTACTGGGGATATGAAACAGGAACAAAAATCCTGAATTTTGTACTCAGAAGAATGGAACTTTTTTCGGCTTCTCTGTTTGTAAACAGATATCATTCCGATGTTTTTGTGGCAGTGCTTGACATAACAGGGCGTAAATCATCTGATGTAAAAAAGCAGATTGAAGAGTATAATCGCCAGATCATACAGGAAATCCTCAAAACATTTCAAATTAATTATTTTCATCTGAATACAGGAATTTATTATCTCAAAGATACCAGCATTCCTGCAGAGCAGATCATATCACATACAAACATTGTTCGTGAAAAAGCTAAAACATAATTATCCGGTGTATGTGAATATAACAACGATATTGCATTAAATGAACAGCACTGTGCGGATACCATTCACTCATTTAAAAGTGCATTAAAACAGAAAGAATTTAAGATTTATTTCCAGCCGAAAATATGCGGCAAAGACCAGACAATCGCAAGTGCAGAAGCATTGGTAAGATGGCAAAGAGGAAATGATACCATGTGGTATCCTGATATGTTTCTCTCGATTCTGGAAGAGACAGGCGAAATCCGGGCATTGGACTATTATGTATATGAAGAAACCTTTGCATGGATGAACCAGCGTCAGAAAGAGGGAAAGAGGGTCATTCCTGTTTCTTTAAATGTATCACCTGTTCATTTTGGAAACATTCACAGTTTTGCAGAAAAAGTAATGGCACTGGTCAAACAATATGAAATTAATCCATACCATGTAATATTTGAGATTACAGAAACTACTTTTATCCATAATATAAAAGCGGTAAATGAAATGATCTGTTTCTTCCACGAACAGAATATACGGATTTCCATGGACGATTTTGGTTCCGGTTATTCTTCTCTGAATGCATTAAAAGATATTCTGTTTGATGAAGTTAAAATAGATAAACGTTTCCTTTCCGATGATCTCTCTGAAAATGGAAAGATTGTCCTCCAGGAGATTTTCCATCTGTTGAAACGTACAAACAAATCTATCGTGTGTGAAGGTGTGGAAACAAAAGAAATGGTAGACTTCCTCGTAGAAGAGGGGTGTGATGAGCTGCAGGGCTATTATTATTACAAGCCGATGAGTCAGAACGCTTTTGAAAAGCTGCTGGAAAACATAGTTTGAATCATCCGAAAATCAGGCGGATAAAATTATCTATACGGAATCACTGATTTGGTGAAATAATATACTATGCCTTCAAAACAATGTAAAGTAAAATATAAGGACAGTTAAGTACGATACTGTCCTTATATTTTATTCTTCGATATTACTTAATACTCTATCTGCTGGACTTCCTCTCCATTGTCTTCCCATGTATCAGAGTTATCCAGAGAACCATCTGTGCTGTCACCGGAATTGTCATCGCTGGGATAATCAATCTGATCGGAAGAATCATCCCCTGTATCGTCAGACGATGTCTGATCACTGCTTCCATCATCAGAAGATCCATCTCCTGTATCATCCAGAGAACTGTCCTGCGTCGTATCAGTATTGTAAGAAGAGTCATCGTAAGAAGTATCATTATAACTGTTGTCATAATCAGAATCATCATAGTTACTTTCCTGAGTGTAAATGGTAAATCCATCCTCTTCAGCCTGAGCCTCTGCCTGTGCCTGAGCCTCAGCAGCAGTCTCCGGAGCTTCCGTAAAGTTTGTAACAGCTTTTGACACTGTATTACCGGTTGGTGCCACAGCAGAAACTGCAAACATCGCGCCACAAAGCAGGATTGCAGTTCCGGCAATCTGAATTTCATCTATATGTCTCATAGTTTATATTCTCCTTGCTTATCTATGTTTTTTTCTATTTCTATGCATATCCAGATTATTTACAGCAATATTATATACCTTAAGTGGATTTTTTTGTAGAGTAAATTTTAAGTTACTGTTCACACACCACTATCCTGAGATATACAAGCCAAAATTGAAAAAAAACTGGATTCTGTCTGAAAAATCTGTTATTATAAGAATCGTATGAAATATAATTTCAACTTTAATACAGTTTATCTAATTATTTTCTTTCCTGTATGATATCAGGGTAAAAAATCCCCATAAAATTGAAATTATAAATTTAAAAACAGAGGTGTCATTTATGAGCTGGTATAATGAGGCAATTTTCTATCACATCTATCCACTGGGTTTAACCGGTGCGCCGAAGCACAATGACTACAGTGCTCCTGTTTCCCGTCTGAACACATTACTTCCATGGATCGACCACATCAGAGAAATCGGATGTACAGCATTATACATCGGACCTTTATTCGAGAGTGTAGGACATGGCTATGAAACCACAGATTACAAAAAGCTGGATTCCCGTCTCGGAACCAACGAAGACCTTAAAAACTTCGTGGCAGCCTGTCATGAAAAAGAGATCAAAGTTATTTTCGATGGTGTATTCAATCACACAGGCCGTGATTTCTTTGCATTTAAAGATATTCAGCAAAACCGCGAACATTCCAGATATCTCAACTGGTACTGCAATGTGAACTTCGGAGGAAATACGGAATACAATGACGGCTTCTCCTACGAAAACTGGGGTGGATACAACCTTCTGGTAAAATTAAACCAAAGAAACCCGGAAGTACAGAATTACATCTGTGATGTGATCCGTTTCTGGGTATCAGAATTTGATGTAGATGGAATCCGTCTGGATGCGGCAGATGTCCTTGATTTTGATTTCATGCGTGCCCTGCGCCGTACAGCAGCAGAAGTAAAGGAAGATTTCTGGCTTATGGGCGAAGTGATCCATGGTGATTACAGCAGATGGGTAAATGGAGAAACGCTCCACAGTGTAACAAACTATGCCCTGCATAAAGCACTTTACAGCGGACATAACGATCATAACTATTTCGAGATCGCACATACTGTAAAATATCTCCAGAATATGGGAAATCTTGATCTCTACAACTTTGTGGACAACCATGATGTAGAACGTATTTATACCAAGCTTTCAAATAAAGCACATTTTGCACCTGTTCATGTCTTACTCTATACACTTCCAGGTGTACCAAGTATCTATTACGGTTCTGAGTTCGGTATTGAAGGAAAGAAAGAGAAATTCTCCGATGACAGCCTCAGACCGGCTCTGGATATCAAAGACTATGCAGATGCAGTACAGAAGAATCCATGTACAGCCCTGATCGCAGCTCTTGGAAAGATACGACAGCATACACCTGCATTAAGCTACGGAAGTTACGCCGAACTTCAGCTTACCAACCGCCAGTTTGCATTTGCCCGTGACCTTGACGGAATACGTGTGATCGTTACCGTAAATAACGATGATAATGCAGCAGATATGAGCCTTCCGGCAGGAAACTGCGCAGAATATATTGGAACCCTCACAGGTCGTAAAGTACCTGTTCAGGATGGACGTATCAATGTAACAGTAGCCGCAAACAGCGGTGAAATCTGGGTTCCGGCGGGTGAAATGCCAGAATATATACCGGTAAAAACAGAAACTGCAGATATCGAAAAAGTACAGGAAGAAACAGAAGAAACAACTTCCACACAGACTGAGTCTCCTGCACAGAAAACAATAACCGCAACAGAAGAAACCGCAGCAGCAAAAGCAGAAGATATTCAGCCTGAAAAAACTGCCGATACTTCAGCCACATCAGCAGAGAGCAGTTTTCCGGAAAATAAGGAGGTCGCTGCTGAACCAGCAAAAACAGTGATTGCAGACCTGAATAAATCCCCGGAAGACATGAATGTAGATGAATTACAGCAGGCAATCCTTGCAAAAATGGCAGGCAATGGTCCTGTCACAGACCAGATGAAGAAAACAGTATATGATAATATCTGGCATGATTCTCTGGTAAACTGGCTCAAGAGCTTCCACTGATCAGATTATTGTCAGTATTTTTCATCTTTTCTTCCAGTAATAAAAGACGAAATTTCTTTATAACAATTTTTTTGTCGTTGACTAAATATTTTTTTGGTGGTAAGATATGGATACAGGTTATTGAACAAGGGTAGCTGTTTGGAATCTTGCAATGTAAAGATTGGTTAAACAGCTGCAGACAATCAATTACACTAAATCGTACGGGAGGAATTCATTCATGAAAACACTTGAAACAAAAAAAGCACCAGCAGCAATCGGACCATATTCTCAGGCAAAAATGACAGGAAACTTCTTATTTGCATCCGGTCAGATTCCGGTAGACCCGGCTACAGGTGAAGTTGCAGGCGATAAAATCGAAACACAGGCAGAGCAGTCCTGCAAGAACGTAGGAGCAATTCTTGAAGAAGCCGGACTTACATTTGACAATGTTATCAAGACTACATGCTTCCTTGCTGATATGGCAGATTTCGCTGCATTCAACGCTGTGTATGAGAAATACTTCACAAGCAAACCGGCCCGCTCCTGCGTTGCTGTAAAACAGCTTCCGAAGAACGTACTCTGCGAAGTGGAAGCTATCGCTGTAGCTGAGTAATTCAGCCAAACCACAATATAATAGATATTTCAAAACAATTTCTGAATCTGATTCAGATGGGGAAAACAGCCAGGGAAAAATCCACCTGGCTGTTTTTGGTTTTCAGGCTACCTGCAATTGCTGATATTTGCTATAATAGTATAAAAGAATTCCGGCAAAATGAAAGGTAAAAGTTATGAGATCAATATCCATATATGCACTTACGAGAAATCAGAATAAAGATTCTCTGTCAAAACTGGAACGTCAGTTATCCGGCCGGGAATATTTCCTCAAAATACGGGAATGGGAACTTCAGAGTATGAAAGCATTGGTACGCCAGTTGGAATCGCATATGACTAAAGTCTGTTCCCTGCGCTTTTTCTATTCCTACCAGATTCCAAAACTCGGGAAAGAATTTGATCTTCTCCAGATCAAAGACGACCAGATTATAAATATTGAACTGAAAAGCGGGGCTGTATCTGAGGAGGCAATTCGTAAACAGCTTATGCAGAACCGTTATTACCTTTCCGTTCTCGGACGCTCCATACAGTCTTATACGTATATCAGCAGTCAGAATCGCCTTGTCAGGCTTACCAACCATGATCATATTGCAGAAGCCGACTGGACAGAGCTGTGCGGATCACTGCAAAAGGAGAGCAGTGATTATCAGGGGAATATTGACGATCTGTTTCAGGCCGAATTATATCTGATTTCCCCAATCACAGAACCGGCTCGTTTCCTGAAAAAAGAATACTTTCTGACTTCCCAGCAGCGGGATATCCAGCGCCAGATTTTAAAGAAACTTCGTATCAGCCGGTTCGGATATTTCTGTTTTACCGGACTTCCAGGAACAGGAAAAACATTGCTTCTCTATGATATAGCCATGAAATTGTCCAGGCGTCAGCAGATATGCATGATTCACTGCGGTAATGCCGGAAAAGAATGGAAAATACTGCATAAACGTTTACAGCGTATTGCTTTTCTTTCGGACAATCAGCTGACCGAAAATACAGAGCTGAAACATTACAGTGCAGTTCTGGTAGACGAAGCACATTTGCTTTCTTCAGAAAAACTGCAGATTCTGTTAACGCAATCGGAGGGGGAGTTTCCCGTAATATTTTCCAGTGATTCCGAAGATGCCATATGTCCTGAAGAGTTAGGGGTAAATACATTAAAACTTATAGAAAACCTGCCGGAAATCCAGATGTTTCACTTAACCAACCGCATCCGTACCAATGCGGAACTTTCCTCATTCATCCAGAATATGATACACCTTACAGACAGAAAAACCTCAAAACCCTATCCGCATGTTTCTGTTGTATATGCAAATAATGAAGAGGAGGCTGCTGCCTTACTGGAAGATTATATGCATCAGGGCTATGAATATGAGATTACTGCTGAGAGAGACATAAAACGTCTTGTTATCATATTGGATGAACGATTTTACTATGACCAGAACAGATATCTGCGTTCAAAATATCTCAGTAAAGAAGGCAGGTCTGATGTCCGTAATTTATTTCACCGGCTGAATCAGGCCAAAGAGGAACTTTCTATAATTGTCAGAGAAAATACATATGTGTACGAAACATTACTCACGCTTTTACAGCCTGATACTGTCAGATAAAAACTGTTTTTTATAGTTACTACCAATAGTGATGCGGTAAAAAGTGTCTTGTAAAGGAGCATTATAAATGTTAATATAAAACCAAATAAAGGACATTTTCACAACGCTTATCCCAAAGTCTAAACAGCGTTGACAGCAAACATAGCAAATAGAAAAATCATGCCAGACAACGAACTGGAAATACGTTTTCAGGGTCGTTTCATAATTTTTATTTTTTAATTGAAAAAATGAAACAGATTACAGTTCTGGAATACAAGTGACAGCAGGAATTGGAATATTTTATAAAAAACTTTCCGCTTTTTCTCTTAATATTAGATCTGGTAGGAAATTTGCCGTTCTGAGTGCACGGATGGCAGTCCAAAATTCACATCGAATTTTACATTCCTATTTTTCAAAATCATCATTATGGTTTGTCATGTCATATGGAACAGCACCTTCTCTGTGTATTTTCTATTTGTGGTTATTCAATATAATACCAGAAGTTGGTGCTATTTTGTTGTCAACACATCAATTAAATAAATACAGGAAATTTTTTATCTATTGCGAGTTACAGTTTATTTTGGTATGGGAAGTTTGAGTGAATTAACCAAAGACATTCAGAAATAGATTGAGAAAAATTTGTGTGTAACAAAGTAATTGAGAAATTTTATAAATGGGCAGATCTTAAAGATAATAAATCGATTCTTCTGTAGTACTAAGGAGCAAAAAGATGGAAGTGAAAATATTTGACAATGTCACAGATATTGTACGTGATGATATGGAGGTAACAATCAGTAAAGACAGTAAAGTGTCTATTGCTGCGGCCTGCTTTTCGATGTATGCTTATAAAGAATTAAAAAAACAATTAGAATCCGTAGATGAATTTCGCTTTATTTTTACATCCCCCACATTTGTTACTGAAAAAACAGAAAAACAAAAGCGTGAGTTTTATATTCCGCGTCTCAGTCGTGAACGGAGTCTGTATGGTACAGAATTTGAAATAAAACTGCGCAATGAAATGACCCAGAAAGCCATAGCGAAAGAATGTGCAGATTGGATTAAAGGAAAAGCCCGGTTTAAATCTAACATAACAGGCGAAAATATGGGCGGATTTATGACAGTAGAGAATGAAAACAAACAAGTTGCATATATGCCTATTAATGGATTTACTACGGTTGATATTGGGTGTGAGCGAGGGAATAACAGCTATAATATGATAAATCGTTTTGATGCTCCGTTTTCTGATTCTTATATGCAACTTTTTGAGACATTATGGAAAGATAAAGAAAAGCTACAGGATGTCACAGATGTTATTATTGAAAATATTACGACTGCTTACAATGAAAATTCTCCGGAATTTATTTATTTTATGACACTGTATCATGTGTTCAGCGAATTTCTGGATGATATTTCTGAGGATGAGCTTCCAAATGAGGCAACAGGATTTAAACAAAGTAAAATCTGGAATATGCTTTATGACTTTCAAAAAGATGCTGCATTAGCGATTATCAATAAATTAGAGCGATATAATGGATGTATCCTTGCGGACAGTGTAGGTTTGGGAAAAACATTTACAGCTCTTGCTGTTGTGAAATATTATGAAAATCGTAATAAAAGTGTTCTTGTCCTGTGTCCTAAAAAACTGGCAGAAAACTGGAATACATACAAAGATAATTATGTAAATAACCCTATTGCAGCAGATAGATTAAACTACGATGTGCTTTTTCATACAGATTTATCCAGAACACATGGATTTTCTAATGGTTTAGAATTGGACAGACTTAACTGGGAAAATTATGATCTGGTGGTGATTGATGAGTCACATAACTTTCGCAACGGTGCCGGTACACATTCTAATACGCGAGAAAACCGTTATGTGAAACTAATGGATAAAATTATACGTCCAGGTGTTAAAACAAAAGTATTGATGTTATCGGCAACGCCAGTGAATAACAGATTTGTAGATTTAAAAAATCAGTTGGCAATTGCTTATGAAGGAAATTCAGAGAATATAAATAAGAAATTAAATACAAACAAAACAATAGAAGAAATATTCAAACAGGCGCAAAAAGCTTTTAATGCATGGAGTAAACTGGATACAGTAGATCGGACTACAGATGCACTACTTCGTACACTGGATTTTGATTTCTTTGAGCTTCTGGACAGCGTAACGATAGCACGTTCCAGAAAACATATTGAAAAATATTATGACACAACGGAAATTGGAAAATTCCCTGAACGAAAGAAACCAATTTCTCTTAGACCGAGACTTACTGATTTGGATTCAGCGATAAACTATAATGAAATTTATGAGCAGTTGATGCATTTAAGCCTTTGTATTTATACTCCTTCTAATTATATTTTTCCAAGTAAAATACAGAAATATATGGATTTAACACATAATAAAGGAGATAATCTTACACAGACTGGGCGTGAAGAGGGAATTCGAAGATTAATGAGCATTAATCTTTTGAAAAGACTGGAAAGCTCAGTAAATTCTTTTCAACTAACTTTGCAGCGTATTAGAACTTTAATTGAAGACACGATTAAAGCAATTGATTGTTTTGAAAAGTATGGAAATGCAGAACTTGATATGTATGAAGCTTCGGATATGGATTTAGATATTGATGATGGAAATACCGAATATTTTACTGTTGGAAAAAAGGTAAAAATAGAGCTGGCAGATATGGACTATAAAACATGGCGAAGAGGTTTGCAGGAGGATGCTGAGACTTTAGAATTGTTAACATTGCTGGTAGCAGATATTACCCCTGAGCATGATTATAAATTGCAACAATTGTTTCGCCTGCTGAATGAAAAAATGGAACATCCAATTAATCGTGGAAATAAAAAGGTGCTGATTTTTTCTGCGTTTTCAGATACGGCAGAGTATCTATATGAGAATGTGAGCAGATATATTAAGGATAAATATGGATTAAATACAGCAGTAATTACCGGGAATATAGAGGGAAGAACAACAATTCCAGGTTTTAAATCTACGCTTAATAATGTTTTAACCTGTTTTTCCCCGATATCTAAAGACCGAGATGTGCTGATGCCGGAAAATAAAACAGAAATAGATATACTGATAGCTACGGATTGTATTTCGGAAGGACAAAACTTACAAGACTGTGATTATCTGGTAAATTATGATATTCACTGGAATCCGGTGCGTATCATTCAGCGTTTTGGACGTATAGATCGTATTGGGAGCAAAAATAAATATATTCAACTTGTAAATTTCTGGCCGGATATGAATTTGGATGAATACATAAATTTGAAAAGTCGTGTAGAAACACGTATGAAGATATCGGTTATGACCTCCACAGGTGATGATGATCCCATTAATCCAGAGGAAAAAGGTGATCTGGAATATCGTAAGCAGCAATTGAAACGACTTCAGGAAGAAGTTGTAGATATTGAAGATATGAATACAGGCATTTCCATTATGGATTTGGGACTCAACGAATTCCGGCTTGATTTGCTGGAATATGTAAAAACACATCCGGATCTGGAACAGAAACCGAAGGGCTTACATGCAGTGGTTTCAACAACGGAAGAACTTCCCAAAGGAGTCATATTTGTATTAAAAAATATCAATAACAGTGTAAACATAGACAACCAGAACCGAATCCACCCATTCTATATGGTTTATATTGGTATGGATGGCGAAATCATATGTGATTATCTGAATCCGAAAAAACTTCTAGATGATATCCGTCTTCTTTGCAGAGGAAAGAAGCAACCGATTATGAAACTATGTCAGAAATTTAATGAGGAAACAGATGATGGAAGAAATATGGGAGAAATGTCTGAACTTCTTAGTGAAGCAATTGACTCTATCATTGACTGTAAAGAAAAAAACGATATTGACAGCTTATTTACAGAAGGAGGAACTTCAGCTCTACTGTCAACAGTTTCTGGTTTAGATGATTTTGAACTTATTTGTTTCCTGGTTGTAAAATAAAAGAAAGTTGGTGAGGCGATGATCGGATTACCAAAATCAACAGAATTTAATAAACGAATTCCCAAACAGAAGTTTTATGAAAATATGGAGATTTCTCCAGTAATAAAACAGATATTTGTAGAACAGATAAAGATGATATATTGGAGAAACAAAATAGCAGTTTCTACTACGAACCTTGCAACAGGTCATGATGTGACGGAGATAGAAGTTTTTGAAATCCGACTGAATCATTCAGAGTTAGATGAAAGAGTGCTTCGCCAGATAGACAGAGAAATTCCATATCATATTTTGTTTTTGTTGGAATATGAGGGAAAATACCAGGCATGGATTGGGTATAAGGAAATTACAACATCTGGGAATAAAAGAGTTAAAGTAGGTAAATATTATCATTCAGATTGGCGCCTAGAGGAAGAACTACATCTTTGGTTGGAGGGTTTGAATATTGATACAATATATGAAAACTTAGTTCGCCAGATTGCCGGTGATAAGCTGAAAAAAATAACTCCCGATGAAAGTCTGAAAGAATCCATTACTAAAGATGCAAAGAAAGAACAGTTAGAAAAACAGATAAGTACGCTAACTGTTAAAATACGAAAAGAGAAACAACTGAATAAACAGATAGAATTGAATACGGAAGTGAAGAGATTAAAAAAAGAATTGGAGAGAATAGGAGACTGAAAATGGGCAATTTAATGGAAGAACTTGACAAGGAGAGAAAAAATATTAAGACTGACAGTTATGATATGTCAATAGGAGAACTTATAAGTTTGTATCAGGCTGGTGATATGAAATTAAATCCAGCATATCAAAGATTATATCGTTGGGATGAAGATCACAAGGTGCGTTTTATAGAATCTATTTTGATTGGAATTCCAATTCCTGAAATTTTTGTTGCGCAGAAAAAAGATGGTAAATGGGATATTGTAGATGGAGTGCAACGTATTTCTACTCTTTTACAGTTAGTAGGAGAATTACCGGATCATGATCCATTAGTTTTAGAAGCAACCAAATATCTTCCATCATTAGAAGGAATGACTTGGGAGACTATGCCGGCTGATGCAAAGAGGCTGTTAAAACGTGCACGTATTGGGGTAAATATCATTTTGACAGAAAACAGTATTGAATCTCAATATGAATTGTTCCAGCGTCTGAATACGGGTGGAGTTTCGCTCGAAAGTCAGGAGATCAGAAACTGTCTGATTATTATGCTTAACGAAAACTACTATAACAAGATTAATGAACTGAAAAATTATGAAAATTTTAAAAAGTGTCTTACAATCACAGAAGATAAGTATAAAGTCGAATATCATATGGAACTGATTGTACGTTATTTGGTTGCAAAACGAAATAAAGTAAAATATGAGGATTATAACGTTAGTTCTGAAAAGCTAGCAGATTTTCTGGATCACGAAATATATTTGTTGATTTCGGATTCAGATTTCAACATTGATGAAGAAATTGAATTGTTTAAAAAGACGTTTGATTTATTAGCCGAAAAAATGGGTGCGGATACTTTTAAAAAATATAATCTCTCAAAACATTGTTTTGAAGGTGCATTTTCTAATGCCAGTTATGAAGCAATTCTTGTAGGTGTTGCTGAAAATCTGGAAAATCTTCGTGGAAAAGATATAAAAAGAATAATAGAGAAAATGTATTCAGAGGAGAAATTTTTAAAATTTTCAGCACGTGGAATTAAAGCAATTGGTCGTTTTCAGGGATTGAATGAGTTTTCAAGGGAGTATTTTGCCAATGCGGATTGAAGAATTTCAGGATTTTCTTGATAGAGATCTTGCCTGGCGAAAATTAGAGATATCACAGCTTTTTATGATTTTAAATACTGTAGAATCAAAGGAAATAATTGGTAAATCAATGATATTACTTCTTTATGCTCATTGGGAAGGGTTTATTAAGAAAAGCAGCAAATGTTATTTGAAATATGTCAGTGACAAGAACATAAAAGTGCAGGATCTTACCAGTAATTTTGAAGCTCTTATGTTAAAAAAATTCGCTCAGGAATGTATTGAACAAGATAGCAAGAATTTATCAAGAGAGTTTGCGTTACTGGATAAGCAGAGAAAAGCCGGAACAAGACCTTTTAAAATAAGAATTGATGTAGATGATGAATTTGACAAAAATTTTATAGATACCCAATATAATCTTTCGTCAAAAGTGTTGGAAAACATTATCCAGATTATAGGAATTAAATACAACAATGTCATAAAGACCAGAGAACAATTTGTAGATGTAAATCTTCTAAAAAACAGAAATGCAATTGGTCACGGAAGCCAGTTAAATGTGGATTCTGCTGAAGAGACGTCGCCACTGGAATTTGAGCAGATTATAAAGTTGAAAGATTTTGTGGTTTTAATGTTAGATTATTTCAGTGAAATTCTGATGAAATATGTAGAAAATGAATATTATCTGGTTAGTAAAAATACAGAAAGAGAAGCTTTCGAGACTGCGCAGGAAGCAAAATTGAGCCATAAACTTGCTCAAATAGAAAGAAATTAAATTGGGGGAGGTAATAAAAAGATGCAAATTAACTGCCAGATTCCTACACCTAGAGAATATGTGGAAACAATGCTAGATCTGGCGGGTTACACAGAAGAACTATATGGAAAGACAATATTGGAAAATTCCTGTGGAGAAGGCGGCATACTTGCTGAAATTGTACGACGTTATATAATCGACAGCAGAAGACACGGATATTCTGATGAAGCAATTAAAATAGGAATATCCAGAGACATTACTGCATATGAAATAGATGCACAATGTGCTTGTATATGTAAAAAAAATCTGGATATGCTTGCTGAAGAGTTTCAACTTGAAAATATTGCATGGAACATAAATGTTACTGATTATCTAAAATCAAACACCAAAACATATGATTACATAATCGGAAACCCACCTTATATAACATATCATAATTTGTCAATAGAAACCAGGACGCAGTTAAAAAAAGACTTTAGTTCCTGTGGCGCGGGACGTTTTGATTATTGTTACGCTTTTATTGAAAAAAGTATTATGTCACTAAAAACGCATGGAACATTGGTTTATTTAGTACCATTCAGTATTTTCAGAAACAAATTTGCACAAACAGTGAGAGATAATTTGAGAGAGAATATTGTTTCTATCATTGATTACAGAGGAATAAATGTATTCGACAATATTACAGCATCAGCAGCTATCTTACATTTAGTAAAAGAAACAACTGAAGAATTCGTAGAGTACAGGCAGATAAATAATAATAAACATATCATGTTTCCCAGAGAAGCCCTTACTGGCAAATGGTTTTTTAAAGAAAAAACAACTGGAAAGAGATTTGGAGATTATTTTACCGTGCAAAACAGTGTTGCAACATTATATAATAAAGCTTTTTTGGTCAGGCAGTATGAAGAAGATGGAGAATATATTGTTGTTGGTGATAAGCGGATTGAGAAAGAGATTTTACGAGATGCAGTTAGTACAAAATCATGTAAAAAGAAAAACAATAGCGATAAAATAATATTTCCTTATCGAAATTATGCTGGAGGATATGAGCGTATTTCGGAAACGGAGATGCAACAACTATATCCTTATACTCTGGATTATATGCGGCAATATAGAACAAAACTATCTAAGCGAAAGAGCAGCGATGGTGTACTTTGGTATGAGTATGGAAGAACACAGGCATTAAGTGAAATATCGGGAGAAAAAATAATTATTTCCATGATTATTACTACAAAAGTGGTAGCTTACATGGCCAATGCAGATGCGGTTCCATATGCCGGATATTTTATTAAAGTTAAAGAGGGAGCCAGATATAACCTGAGATTTGCAAAACAATTACTGGAAGCACCGGAATTTTACAAATATGTGAAAGATGTAGGAACCCCGACCACAGAGACATCATATCGTGTCTCTGCAAAAGAAATTGAGAATTATACGTTTACAGAATAAGGAGAAACTATGGATAAGATGAGGATGGAGTCAGTGGATATAACAGCTCAAAATATTGAAAAAATAAGTTCACTGTTTCCTAATTGTATTACAGAAATGTTGGATGAAGAAAAAAGTACCATAGATAACAAAGTCTATAAAAAAGCTGTCAATTTTGAAATGTTGAAGCAAATGCTTTCTGGAAATGTTCTTGATGGTGATGAGGCTTATGAATTTACATGGGTAGGTAAAAAGTCAGCTATTGTTGAGGCAAATAAACCTATTAAGAAGACACTCAGACCTTGTCTTTTGGAAAGTGTTAATTGGGATTTTACAGAGAATCTTTATATAGAAGGCGATAATCTTGAAGTTCTAAAACTTTTGCAGGAGAGTTATCTTGGAAAAGTAAAGATGATATACATTGATCCTCCATATAATACAGGGAATGATTTTATATATAATGATGATTTTAAAATGACAGGTGAAGAATATTCTGAGGAGTTAGGAGAAATTGATGAGAATGGAAATCGTTTGTTTCGAAATACGGAAAGTAATGGACGATTTCATTCTGATTGGTGCTCGATGATTTATTCCAGACTTATGCTTGCAAGAAATTTACTTTCTGATGATGGAGTTATTTTCATATCAATTGATGACAATGAGAATGATAATCTGAGTAAAATTTGTGATGAAATTTTTGGCCCTATGAATAAAATTGGTCCTATTATTCAAAATAAGCAAAATGCAAAGAATGATACTGTTAATGTCCAGAAAAATCATGAATTCATTCTCATTTATCGTAAGACATTATTGCAAGAGGGAACGAAGGTAAAACCAACCCTGATACGTAAAACAACAATTTATAAAGATATTATAGAAGAATCTGGACGTTTTTATTATTTAAATGATCCAATTACAACAAGAGGTGAAGGCGGTACATTAAATGCAAGACCCAATTTAGGATATACAATTTATTATAATCCAAATACAAAAGATTTTATAGCAGAGAATGATTATGATATTGAATTGGCGAAAACAAGTAATAATGAAAGCGAGGTTTATTCAACAAGACAAGATTTAATAGATTCTGGATTTGTTGCAGTTAGACCTCCACGGGTTCGTGGAAAATTAGGATGCTGGACATGGGCAATTAACAAATTTAATTCTGAAAAAGATAACATAGTAATTACAGGGAAAAATGGCATATTTACAGCTAAAAAAAGAACATTTGTTGATTCAAAATTTGTTCAAAAAAAGGATGGGAAATTAGTATATGCAGCTATTACAGATGCTAATTCAAGAAGCATATTAGATTTTTCTACGAATGAGGGAACTAATGAGTTAAACTCACTTATTGACGGTAATGTGTTTAGTAATCCTAAAAATTTGGAAATGATTAAGTACTTGATAACCCTTGTACGAGACCCCAATATGATTGTACTTGATTTTTTTTCGGGTTCTGCAACAACTGCACAAGCTGTTTTGCAATTAAATGCTGAAGATGGTGGAAAGCGTAAATTTATTATGATTCAGTTAGCAGAAGAAACGGATGAAAAAAGTGCGGCTTATAAATTCGGCTATAAAAATATTTGTGAAATAGGAAAGGAACGCATTCAACGTGCGGCAAAAAAAATTTCTGAAGAATATCCAGATGCTAAATTTGACAGTGGTTTTCGTGTATTGAAACTGGATGATAGCAACATGAATGAGGTTTATTACAATCCAGAAGATTATTCCCAAGGATTTCTTAATCAGCTAGAGTCAAACATCAAATCAGACAGAACAGATTTAGACCTTCTTTTTGGATGCTTACTTGAATGGGGACTTCCGCTGTCACTTCCGTATACCTCCGAACAGATTGACGGTTGTACAGTACACAATTACAATGATGGTGATTTAATTGCCTGTTTCGATGAAAACATTCCAGATAGTGTTATTAAAGCAATTGCAAAGAAACAGCCACTTAGAGCTGTATTCCGGGATAGTAGTTTTACAGATAGTCCTTCCAAGATCAATGTCGATGAGATTTTTAAACTGACAGCACCAAATACCCGTGTGAAAGTCATTTAAGGAGGAAGGAAATGAAGTTACGATTTAAACATCAGAAATTTCAGGCGGATGCTGCAAAAGCCGTAGTGGATGTGTTTGCAGGTCAGCCATATCTGACTCCTTCTTATATGATAGATAGAGGGTACGAGGGAAAAACAATGAAAGGTGAAGAATTTTCCCAGATATCTGCAACAGAAGAACAGGACTTTACCGGATGGAGTAATCATAAAATTGTACCTGAGTTAAGTGACCGTCTGATTCTGGAACATTTACAGAAAATACAGCGTGAAAATCAAATAGAACCTTCTCCTAAACTGGAAGGACGGTATAACCTAACAGTTGAAATGGAAACTGGTGTTGGAAAAACATACACTTATATTAAGACGATGTATGAATTGAATCGCACCTATGGCTGGAGCAAGTTTATTGTGGTTGTGCCGAGTATTGCGATTCGTGAAGGTGTATATAAAACGTTTCAGGTAACAGAAGAGCATTTTGCGGAGGAGTATGGAAAGAAAATTCGGTTTTTTATCTATAATTCTGCGCAGCTTACAGAAATTGATCGTTTTGCATCTGACAGTTCTATTAATGTAATGATTATTAATTCTCAGGCTTTTAATGCCAGAGGAAAAGATGCGAGACGTATTTATATGAAATTAGATGAGTTCCGTTCTCGCCGACCGATTGATATTATTGCAAAAACAAACCCTATATTGATCATTGATGAACCACAATCAGTAGAAGGCAAGAAAACAAAGGAAAATTTGAAGCAATTTAATCCGTTGCTTACTCTTCGCTATTCTGCTACTCATAAAAGTGACAGTATTTATAATATGGTTTACCGTCTGGATGCCATGGACGCTTATAATAAGAGGCTGGTTAAAAAAATTGCTGTAAAGGGCATTTCAGAATCTGGCACAACAGCAACAGAAAGTTATGTTTATCTGGAAAGTATTAATCTTTCCAAAGCTGCACCAACAGCTACCATACAGTTTGATTGTAAAGGAAAAAATGGAGTTCGTAATGTTACCAGAACAGTTGGCGAGAGATATAACCTGTATGACAATTCTGGATATATGGAAGAATATAAACAAGGATTTGTAGTTTCAAAAATTGATGGACGTGATGATTCTGTAGAGTTTCTTAATGGTATTAAAATCTTTGCAGGTGATGTAATTGGTAAAGTCAGTGAAGAACAATTACGACGTATCCAGATCAGAGAAACAATTCTTTCGCATATTCAAAGAGAACGAGAATTATTTTATAAAGGAATAAAAGTTCTCTCATTATTCTTTATTGATGAAGTTGCCAAATATAAGCAATATGATGAGACTGGACAGCCCATAAATGGTATTTATGCTGATATGTTCGAGGAAGAATATAATAATGTTATTAATGAGCTTCAGATTGGCATTGGAGAAGATGATTATTTGAAGTATCTGAAGGCTATCCCAGCAGAAAAAACTCATGCAGGATATTTTTCTATTGACAAGAAGGGAAAAATGATTGATTCAAAAGTAGCCCGCAGAGAAACTACGACAGATGATGTGGATGCATATGATCTGATTATGAAGAATAAAGAATTACTTTTAGACAGAAATCCAAATAAATCTCCTGTACGATTTATTTTTTCTCATTCTGCTCTGCGTGAAGGTTGGGACAATCCAAATGTATTTCAGATTTGTACTTTGAAGCAAAGCAGCAGTGAAGTTCGAAAGCGTCAGGAAGTTGGGCGTGGTCTTCGACTTTGCGTTAACGAGAATGGAGAGCGTATGGATACCAATATGCTTGGAAATGATGTCCATAATGTTAATGTACTGACCGTTATTGCCAGTGAAAGTTATGATAGTTTTGCAAAAGGGCTTCAGAGTGAAATTGCGGAGGCTGTTGCTGACAGACCACGAGCTGTTACCAATGAACTTTTTGTTGGTAAAGTGATAAAAGATAATCACGGCAATGAACAGGTTATTGATTCCGCAACGGTAAGTGCGATTCTGTTTGAGTTGATCAGAAATGGTTATATTGATAAAAAAGGAACTCTTACAGAACAATATTATATAGACCGGACAAATGGAGAATTTAAGGTAGATGATGATCTGGCAGATTTTTCTGATTCCATTGTTGAGATTCTTGACTCTATTTATGATAGTCATTCTATGCAACCTGAAGATGCACGAAAAAATAATGTGGAATTGCATGTAGATGAAGAAAAAATGGCGATGCCGGAATTTAAGGCATTATGGTCCAGAATCAATTACAAAACAGTATATGTAGTTGATTTTGATACAGATGAACTTGTACGCAACGCAATTTCCTCTCTGGACAAAAAACTAAGAGTTTCCAAGATTTATTTTAAAGTAGTAACCGGTGCAATGGATCAGATTAAGTCAAAAGAGGAGCTTATCAAAGGGGCATCTTTTGTTAAAGAAGAAGCTGATAATTATAATAATACGGTTACTGCCAGTTCAAATGTAAAATATGATCTGATAGGAAAACTGGTGGATGAAACAAAATTGACGAGAAAAGATATTATAAGGATTTTACAGGGAATTCAACCGTCCATATTTAATCAGTTTAAAGATAATCCGGAAGAGTTTATTATTAAGTCAGCATCTTTGATTAATGACGAAAAAGCAGCAGCGATTATCAAACATATTAGTTATAAGGTAATGGATGATAGATACGGAATAGATGTATTTACCGAGAATACCATAAAGGGACATCTTGGTACTAATGCAATGAAGACAAAGAAACATCTTTATGACTATATTAAATATGATTCTACAAATGAGAAGAGATTTGTTATGGAATTGGAGACTAATAAGAGTGTTGCTCTATATATAAAGCTGCCTGACAGATTTTATATTTCAACTCCGGTTGGACATTATAATCCAGACTGGGCAATTGCATTTCGTGAGGAAGCTGTGAAACATGTTTATTTTGTGGCAGAAACCAAAGGATCTATGAATTCTATGCAGTTGCGACTGATTGAAGAAGCAAAAATTCATTGTGCAAGAGAACACTTTAAAGCAATCAGCAATGGTGAGATTGTATATGATGTTGTAGACAGTTTTGAGTCACTTTGGAATATTGTGTCAAATAATTAAAGCATTTAAAAATAACTACAGGAGGCAGCCAACGTGTATTTAAAAAAAATTTCTTTGGAGAATTTTAAATGTTTTGAAAAAATTGAAATTCAATTACAAAAGAAACTGACATTGATTGTTGGAGCAAACGGTGCTGGAAAGACATCTTTGTTAGAAAGTATTGCAATTGCAATGAGTACAATGTTTACTTCTTTTGATGGTTCCAAAGCATTGAACATTACAAAAGAAAGTGCCCATTTAAAAGCATATAAAATCGGAAGTACTGATAATGTGCAGCCACAATATCCGGTTCGAATCTCTGCCTTGGCCCAAATAGATGAAAAGCCGGATATCTATTGGGAAAGAACTTTGAATACCGCAAAAGGAAAAACCACAATAAAAAATGCCAAACAGATATTAGATATTGCAGCAAATTATCAAAAACGACTTCAAAAAGGTGATACAACGTTATTATTACCAATAATAGCTTACTACGGCACCGGAAGGCTTTGGGATTATCATCGTGAAAAACAAACAAATATATTTGAAAAAAACACACGAACAAATGGATATATTGACAGTCTGAGTGGAACCACAAATATAAAATTGATGATGAACTGGTTTTTAAAAATGACTGTACAAAAATATCAAAATCAAGAAAATGGTTATGGTCCTATACCTGAGTTGGAGGCAGTTTTTTCTGCTATGGAACAATGTTATAATAAAATTATAGGTTCAAATGATTCTAAGGTTCAGTATAACATAGGAACAAAAGAAATCGATATTGCGTATACTGATTCACATGGAATGCGTATACGTATTCCTCTAAATCAATTGAGTGATGGATATAAAAGCACGATTAGTCTGGTTGCCGATATTGCTTATCGAATGGCGGTCCTAAATCCACAATGTCTGGGTGATGTTTGTTTAAAAACAGATGGAATCGTTTTAATTGATGAAGTAGATCTTCATTTGCATCCCGCATGGCAAAAAAGGATTTTACATGATCTAATTGAAATTTTCCCACAAGTGCAATTTGTGGTAAGTACTCATGCTCCAGAGGTAATTAATTCTGTACCAAGAGAACAGGTGATTGTTCTGGAAAATTATCAGGCGTTACCAGCTCCGGCAGAAACTTATGGAAAAGATGCAAATAGTATTTTACGTTCTATTATGCGAGTAACGGAACGGCCAGATGATATTATGAAACAATTTGAAATGTTTTATCGTGCAATAGATAAACATGATTATACACAAGCAGATAAACTGCTTAATGATTTAGAAGAACTTATAGGAGACGATCCCGAACTTGCAGCAATGCGTATACAATTGGATTTAGAACAAATATAAGGATAACAGTGTATGATAGAAATTAAAAAAGGTTCAGAACCGAAAGAACTTTTAGAATACAGAAAACAAAAATTTTCTTCTTATGCAGACATGCCTACAAATGTAAAAAAGGAAGTAATCAAAAGTTTACTTTCCGAACAGGGACATCTTTGTGCTTATTGTATGAGCCGAATTGATGAAAATGAAGGTAAACATAAAACTACAATTGAACATTGTCTCCCACAAGCAGTTACATCAGAAAAAGAACGTCTGAATTATCGAAATATGGTTGCTGTCTGCCGGGGAAATCGTGATGCCCATTCAAATGAAGATAAAAGTTGTGATGCCAAAAGAGGCAGTTTAAAAGATATCCAACAGAGTATGAAGAAAATCAATGTTTTTGATGGTACAACATTGTCAGATATTAAATATTCTTCTGATTGCACAATCTATTCAAATGACAAAGACTTGGACGAAGATTTAAATTTAAGACTAAATTTAAATTGTGAAGCACGTAGATTAAAAGAATGTCGTTTGCAGGCACTTCACGCATTACATAGAAGTATTGCTCAGAAATACTTTGGAAAGACAGCACCTCAATCATATTATCAAAAATTGATGGAACATTATACCGCACAGCAGGAAATGAAAACTCCCTATAGCGGAATTTTAATTTATTGGCTGAACAAACATATCAGGCAATAAATACAGGCAAAACTAATCCCTTGAAATCCCCCACCATTCCGTATATAATAGGAATATTGTGGGGGATTTTCCCTGCTTAACACAATGTGATACAATAACCTTTGAAAGGAATACTATGAGAACTCTAGCTTTAAGCGATGAAATTTTAATGAAGGTTGACAAAGCTGCCCGCTATATCGGCGGTGAAGTCAACTCTGTAATGAAAGATAAGAATGACGTAGATATCCGCTTTGCCATGTGCTTCCCGGATGTTTATGAGATCGGTATGTCTAATCTGGGCATGATGATTCTCTACAACATGTTTAATGAACGTGAGGATGTCTGGTGTGAGCGTGTCTTTTCTCCGTGGATGGATCTGGATAAGATCATGCGTGAGGAACATATTCCTCTTTTTGCCCTGGAATCCCAGGAGCCTGTAAAGGAGTTTGATTTCCTTGGTATTACTCTTGGATATGAGATGTGTTATACCAATGTACTTCAGGTACTGGATCTGAGCCATGTTTCACTTCTGGCAAAGGATCGTAAGGAAGATGACCCTATCGTCATCGGCGGCGGTGCCTGTGCATATAATCCGGAACCCATCGCAGAATTTTTTGATATGTTTTATATTGGTGAGGGTGAGACTGTCTATGATGCTCTGTTTGATGCATATAAGGCAAACAAGGCAGCAGGCGGCTCCAGAGCAGACTTCCTGTTTGCAGCTTCCCAGATCCCCGGAATTTATGTTCCCTCTTTATACAATGTAACCTACAAAGAAGACGGCACCATTGCTTCCTTTACACCTGCAAAAGAGGGCGTACCTGAGAAAGTCTGTAAACAGCTGATTACCGATGTCACTAAAGACTACCGCGCGATCAAAGCTCCTGTAGTTCCATTTATTAAAGCTACTCAGGATCGTGTTACTCTGGAGATCCAGCGTGGTTGTATCCGCGGATGTCGTTTCTGTCAGGCAGGTATGATCTACCGTCCTACCAGAGAGCGCAATGTGGAGGATTTAAAGGCAAGTGCCAGAGAAATGCTTCAGAATACAGGACATGAGGAGATTTCCTTAAGTTCTCTAAGCTCCAGTGATTATTCTGAGCTGAAGGAACTGGTAAACTTCCTGATCGAAGAATTTCATGGCAATGCTGTCAATATATCTCTGCCATCCCTGCGTATCGATGCTTTTGCCCTGGATGTTATGAGCAAGGTACAGGATGTAAAGAAGAGCAGCCTTACTTTCGCACCGGAAGCAGGCTCCCAGCGTCTGCGTAATGTTATCAACAAAGGTCTGACTGAAGAGAATATTCTTCATGGTGCAGGTGAAGCATTCAAAGGTGGATGGAATCAGGTAAAGCTTTACTTCATGCTCGGACTTCCAACTGAAACAGAAGATGATATGAAAGGTATTGCTCATCTTGCTCAGAAAATTGCAGAAACTTATTATGAAGAAGTGCCGAAAGAAAAACGTAATGGCAAGGTTCAGGTCAATGTAAGTACCTCTTTCTTTGTACCGAAACCATTTACCCCATTCCAGTGGGCAGGTATGTACAGAGAGGAAGATTTCGTGGAGAAAGCAAAGGTCGTAAAAAGCGAGATCCGCGCACAGTTAAACCAGAGAAGTATCCGCTACAGCTGGCATGAGCCGGATGTAACGATTCTTGAAGGTTTCCTTGCAAGAGGTGACCGCCGTTGTTCAAAAGTTATCCTCAGAGCATATGAAAAAGGTGCGATCTACGATGCATGGTCAGAGAGTTTTGACTATAATATATGGAAAGAATCTTTTGCGGAAACCAACACAGATATTGATTTCTATACTCTCAGAGAACGTTCCACAGATGAGATCCTTCCATGGGATTTCATTGATGCAGGAGTGACCAAGAAGTTCCTGATCCACGAATGGGAACAGGCAAAGAAAGAAACCGTAACACCAAACTGCCGTCAGAAATGTTCCGGCTGTGGTGCTATGCGTTATGGCGGAGGTGTATGTTATGAAGGTAAGAATTAAATTCAGCAAAGAGGGTCCTGTGAAATTTGTGGGACATCTGGATACCATGCGTTATTTCCAGAAGGCTATCCGCAGAGCCAATCTTCCGGTTGCTTTTTCCGGTGGATACAGTCCGCATATGATCATGTCTTTTGCCGCACCATTAGGAGTTGGTACGGAAAGTCTGGGAGAGTACTTCGATCTGGAGCTGGCAGAGACAGTTCCTACTTCAGAGATCACAAGACGTCTGGATGCAGTGATGGTAGAAGGGGTACATGTACTCAGTACCCGTCAGGTTGAGGACGGAAAGGCGGGTAAGGCAATGTCACTGGTGGCAGCAGCCGACTATTATGTAGAATTTCGTCCGGGAAAAGAGCCTGAAATTTCCTGGAAAGATAAAATCAGTGATTTCCTGGCGCAGCCGGAGATCACAGTAATGAAAAAGACCAAACGAAGCGAAAAGGAAATTGATATTCGCCCGTTTATCTATAAGATGGAACTTCAGGGAGACAAGATCTTTATGATGCTTGCTTCCGCAAGTGCCAATTACACAAAACCGGAACTGGTAACAGATACATTCTTCTCATGGCTTGGCATAGAACTTCCGGAATTTGCTTATTCCATCAAACGTCTGGAAGTATACGCAGATAAAGGAACAGAGGAAGAACATAAATTTGTAACTCTGGAAGCACTGGGTGAAGAAGTTGAGTAAACTGATTATTACCCAAATGAATATCCAGCAGATTCCATGCTATGTATGTGCGTATGAAGAAGACAGTAAAGTAATGGAACTGCGCTTCGAACCTGTTGGGGAGAAATCTTCTCTTGGAAATATTTATGTTGGACAGATAGAGAATATAGCTGCCAATATCGGTGCTGCATTCGTACAGATTTCTGCCGGGGAAAAATGCTACCTGCAGCTTTCCGATGCTCCAAATGCGATTTATGCTTCTGTAAAAAAAGGTGACCGCCCATTAAAGGCAGGAGATGAAATCCTTGTGCAGATCAGCCGGGAAGCAATGAAGGGAAAACTACCGGCTGTAACCACGAATCTGAATTTTACAGGCAAATATCTGGTTCTTACAACCGGCGATAAGAAATTTGGTCTGTCTTCCAAACTTTCCAATGATGACAGAAGCCGTATCAGTAAGTGGATGGAAGCAGAAGTTAACCGTCCGGATAAAGAGTTTGGTATCATCGTTCGTACAAATGCAGCAGATGCATCAAAAGAAGAAATACTGAAAGAACTGGAATACCTGAAGGGCCTGTATCATAAAGCTGCTGTAGACGGAAGATCCCGTACCTGTTTCAGCTGCGTATATAGAACAGAGCCTTTTTATATCTCTGCAGTTCGCGACGCCAACAGCCGGAACCTGGAAGAGATCATAACAGATATCCCTGAGATATCCCGACAGATTTCTGACTATCTTAACAGTAACAGCCCGGAGGAAAAAGAGAAGCTGCGGTTTTATGATGATAAACTTCTCCCTCTTTACAAACTTTATCGCCTGGAAACTGTCTTAGAAGAAATCCAGCATGAGAAAGTCTGGCTGAACAGTGGTGGATTTCTGGTAATCCAGCAGACAGAAGCCTTTGTATCCATTGATGTAAACAGCGGAAAGTTTACAGGCAAAAAGAAAATGCAGGAAACTTACCGAAAAATCAATTTGGAGGCAGCAAAGGAAATTGCCAGACAGTTGCGTCTCAGAAACCTGTCCGGAATTATTCTGATTGATTTTATTAATATGGAAAATCAGGATCATCAGGATGAACTGTTCCATGTCCTGCAGAAATATCTGCGCAAAGATCCGGTAAAGGCAAAAGCAGTGGACATCACTCCACTGCACATCCTGGAACTTACCAGAAAGAAAGTGCGAAAACCTGTGATTGAGGAAATCAGAGAATTATAGTTTGTCATAAAATAATTATGTAAACTAAATGAGAATCTGCAATTCTCATTGATATTTTTCCGTAACTGAATAACTGCTCTGCAGTTTGTATTTTATCACAGATCCTGACGGATACCGGATTGAAATTGTACCTGTAAAATAAAAGAAAAAAATTCAAAGAAATTGAAAAAAACTTATTGACAAATCGAATTTTGTCCGCTATTATAAATGAGATGCCGCACAGAGAGGTACAAGCACCGAAAGGTCACCATATCTGGCGAGTAAAGATTATAGGAGGTGCCACAGATGTACGCAATTATTGCAACAGGTGGTAAACAGTACAAAGTTGCTGAAGGCGACGTAATCAGAGTTGAGAAACTCGGTGTTGAAGCTGGTGAAACTGTTACTTTTGATAATGTTATTGCAGTAAGCAATGACGGATTAAAAGCTGGTGAAGATGTGAAAGATGCCAGTGTTACCGCTACTGTAGTTGAGAACGGTAAAGCAAAAAAAGTTATCGTTTACAAATACAAGAGAAAAACTGGATATCACAAGAAAAACGGTCACAGACAGCAGTACACTAAAGTAAAAATCGAAAAGATTAACGGTTAATCTGGTGTCATTATGATTACAATTACAGTTAAGAAGAGAAATGGAAATTATCTGGAATTTGTTTCGAAAGGTCACGCCGGATATGCAGAGGAAGGACAGGATATTGTCTGTGCTGCTGTTTCTGTACTGGTGATCAATACTGTAAATTCTCTTGAGACATTTACAGATGATCAGTTTGAAGTGCAGGAAGATGACGGCTATGTATCTTTTCATTTTACGGCTCCGGTTACTGAGAGGGGAACCCTTCTCATGGATTCGCTGATTCTCGGATTAACAGAAATTGAACATAGTTATAACAATCGATATTTGACAGTAAAAGTCAAGGAGGTGTAACAACATGATGAAAATGAACCTTCAGTTATTCGCACATAAAAAAGGAGTTGGTTCTACAAAGAACGGTCGTGATTCCGAATCCAAGAGATTAGGTGCGAAGAGAGCAGACGGACAGTTTGTTAAAGCTGGAAATATTCTTTACAGACAGCGCGGAACTAAGATCCATGCTGGTGAGAACGTAGGTTGCGGTAAAGATTATACTTTATTCGCACTTAAAGATGGTGTCGTAAGATTTACCAGAAAAGGACGCGATAAGAAACAGGTTTCTATCGTTCCAGTAGAAGCAGAATAATCTGGTTAAGCGAAGGCTTCAAATCTAATATGGGTTTGGAGCCTTTCTTTTATAGTAGAATTGCTATAGATTAAAAGAGTTATATGATATAAAAGAAACCATAGCAATCCTTGTAAATAATGCATATTGATCCGACTCATCAGAGCGCGAAATCCTGCTGAACGGTCTCAAATGCATTAATTTAAGAAGATTACTATTACGAAATAATCATTAGTAAAGGACAGAGGTGTGTCATATGTTTGCAGACAGAGCGAAAATCTATATCCGCTCCGGTAAAGGCGGCGACGGCCATGTAAGTTTCCGCAGAGAATTATATGTTCCGAATGGCGGTCCTGACGGCGGCGACGGCGGTCGTGGAGGAGACGTGATATTTGAGGTAGATGAAGGCCAGAACACCCTTGGCGACTACCGACACAGAAGAAAATATAAAGCAGAAGACGGACAGGAAGGCGGCAAAAAACGCTGCCATGGTGCCGATGGAAAAGATGTTGTATTAAAAGTTCCGGAAGGAACTGTTATCATGGATGCAGAATCCGGTAAAGTAATTGCTGATATGTCCGGTGAAAATAAACGCCAGATCGTATTAAGAGGCGGAAGAGGTGGCAAAGGAAACCAGCATTATGCGACTGCAACCATGCAGGTTCCGAAATATGCACAGCCAGGACAGCCTGCGCAGGAACTGGAAGTTCTTCTGGAGCTGAAAGTAATCGCAGACGTAGGCCTGGTTGGATTCCCGAATGTCGGAAAGTCCACATTCCTTTCCCGTGTTACCAACGCACAGCCGAAAATTGCCAACTATCACTTTACAACCCTGAGCCCAAATCTTGGCGTTGTAGATACTGAAAACGGTGGTTTTGTGATCGCTGATATTCCCGGTCTGATCGAAGGTGCTTCCGAAGGTGTGGGACTTGGACATGAGTTCCTCCGCCACATTGAACGTACCAGAGTCATTATCCACATTGTAGATGCAGCATCTACAGAGGGACGTGACCCAATCGATGATATTTACAAGATTAATAAAGAACTGGAAGCTTATAATCCGGAAATTGCTGCAAGACCACAGGTAATCGCAGCAAATAAAATCGACTGTATCTATACAGAAGACGGCGAAGAGAGCCCGATTGACAAACTTAAGGCAGAATTTGAGCCAAAAGGAATCCAGGTATATCCGATTTCCGCTGTCAGCGGTCAGGGTGTCAGAGAACTTTTATTCCATGTGAAAGAACTTCTTGACAGCTGCCCACAGGAACCTGTAGTATTTGAACAGGAATTCTTCCCTGAAGATATGTTGATCGGAGAAAACCTTCCATATACAGTAGAGCAGAGTCCTGAAGATCCGACAATTTTTGTTGTCGAGGGACCGAAGATTGAAAAGATGCTTGGCTACACAAATCTTGATTCCGAAAAAGGTTTCGCATTCTTCCAGAAATTCCTGAAAGAGGGAGGCATCCTGGAAGAACTTGAGAAGGCAGGCATTCAGGAAGGTGATACTGTGCGTATGTACGGATTTGATTTTGATTACTATAAATAGATTCAATAATGAAACAGATGTGGTAAGACGGATGATTTTGTCCGTTTGCAGAGAATAACAGAGGAAAATAAAAATGACAAGTAAACAGAGAGCTTATTTAAAAGGTCTTGCAATGACCATGGATCCAATCCTTCAGCTTGGAAAGGGTGGTCTTACTCCTGAGAACACAGCCGCAGTAGATGAGGCGCTTGCAGCCAGAGAACTGATCAAGATCAGTGTTCTTCAGAACTGCCTGGAGGATCCGCGCCAGATGGCTGAGGTTCTGGCAGAACGTACACGTTCCCAGATCGTACAGGTTATCGGCAAGAAAATTGTTTTATACCGTGAAGGCAAAAACGAAAAGAAAAAAATTGAATTACCCAGAAAATAATACGGAGTTTTTTATGGCTGACATCAAACACAGAATTGGTATTATGGGCGGTACTTTTGATCCCATCCACATGGGGCATCTGATTCTGGGAGAGAAAGCATACGAACAGTTCCGACTGGAAAAGGTACTGTTCATGCCTTCCGGAAATCCGCCTCACAAGAGAAACCGTCAGGGACGTGCCACAGATGAAGAAAGAGTTGAAATGGTCCGCAGGGCGATTACCGGAAATCCTCACTTTGAACTGTCGCTGACTGAAATGCATGAAAATGGTTATACTTACACTTATCATACACTGGAAATGCTAAAAGAGAAGAATCCGGATACTGATTATTATTTTATAATCGGCGCAGACTCCCTGTATGACTTTGATACATGGCGTGAACCGGAAAGAATCTGCAGAAACTGCATTTTGGTAACTGCTGTAAGAAATCATTCCACAATCGCAGAGCTCGAAGCAGAAATGAACCGTCTTTCGCTTAAATATAATGGCACATTTCTGACACTGAATACCACAAACCTTGATGTATCCAGCGAAATGCTCAGAAACTGGATCAGAGAAGATAAAAGTGTGCGTTACTATATTCCTGATCCGGTGATTGAGTATATCAGAGAAAACCAGATTTACAGTCTGGCCGAAAAGAAAGGATGATCTTCCGATGGCAGAGTATGATTTTATAAAAATGCAGAAAAAATTAGCAAAATATCTGGATGAGGATCGTTATGAACATACGTTGGGAGTTATGTTTACATGTGCAGCACTTGCCATGGTTCATGACTGTGATCTGATCACAGCCCAGACTGCCGGACTGCTCCATGACTGTGCAAAATGTATTCCTAACAAAAAGAAGCTGAAAATGTGCAGCCAGCATCATATTTCGGTATCTGAATTCGAACAGGAGCATCCTTTTTTACTTCATGCCAAGCTTGGAGCTTACGTAGCTAAGGCTAAGTATGATGTTACAGATGAAAATATTCTTTCTGCCATCACCTGGCATACTACCGGAAAGCCGGAGATGACACTGTTGGAAAAAATCGTCTATATTGCCGATTATATTGAACCAAAACGTGATAAAGCTCCTAATCTTGCAATTGTACGTAAACTGGCTTTTCAGGATCTTGACGAATGTATGTATAAGATTTTGGGTGATACACTGGCTTATCTGGAGGAAAACCCGAAAGATATTGATAATGCTACGAAAGATGCTTTCTTGTATTACAGAGATTTACACATGAAAAGACAGTCCTGAGTATAAATTGTCTCGACTGGCAGAGTTTTACATATAGGGGACAGCACAACAGGGAGAACAGATTACGGATATAAATATTTATTTAGAGAAGATATATGTAGCTATTCAATAGTCTGTTGATCATGAAGATATTGAACAGTTACAAAAGCAGATAGAAAGAGAGGTTGTTTCCATGAACAGAGAACTTGAAATGGCAAAACTTGCCTGCCGCGCACTTGATGAGAAAAAAGGAAAAGATATTAAGGTAATAGATATCCATGAAGTATCTGTAATTGCCGATTATTTTGTAATTGCAAGTGCTTCCAACCAGAATCAGGTTCAGGCTATGGTTGACAATGTAGATGAAACACTTGGCAGAGCCGGATTTGAAGCAAAACAGATTGAGGGAACCAGAAACTCCAGCTGGGTTCTTATGGATTACGGCGATATGATCGTCCACGTATTTGACGAAGAGAATCGTCTTTTCTATGACCTCGAAAGAATCTGGAGAGATGGTAAGGTTCTTGACGTTAATGAATTTCTTGAGAAATAAGTAGAAAAAATTGTTACTGTTCACTCTGTTCACAGCAACATGCTTGCGATGCACAGACTTTATGCTAATCGCATAAAGTCGCGCGGTATGTCTCGGGTTTTCTGTGACCTTCGTTCACAAAAAACACCTCGCGGGATATTACCAGTGAACAGTAACGAAAAATTTACAGTTATTCGGTGTAGAGCTGCGTAGCGAGGCGGATGATTTTATCCGCCTGACTTTGTGAAATTTGCAAAATAAAATACAGAGGAAATCAGATATCATCATCAAGAGATACCTGATTTCCTCTGTTGTTTTTTTGAATTGATATAGTATAATTTGCAGTGTATGGGGACTTGCTTGATTCGGTGTAGAGCTGCGTAGCGAAGCGGATTGCGAATATCTGCCTGACTATTCACGTATCAGTTATATTACTCATACAAACGGAACACACCAAATACTTTGCCAAGAATCTGAAGACCTTCATGTACAAGGATTGGCTCCATTGTATCATTTTCCGGCTGGAGACGATAGTATCCTTTTTCTTTATGGAAAGTCTTAACTGTAGCACCGTCATCGATCAGCGCAACAACAATATCTCCATCCTCTGCTGTGGACTGCTGTTTTACCAGAACCTGATCTCCGTCAAAAATTCCGGCGTTTATCATACTTTCCCCTTTTACTTTCAACAGAAAGCTTTGTGAATTAGGCATAAACTCTGCAGGGATAGGGAAATAGCCTTCAATATTCTCAACTGCCAGAAGTGGCTGTCCGGCTGCCACAGTTCCTATGATGGGAACATTCACAACCTCTCTGCGGACCAGATTAAAATTGTCATCAATGATCTCAATCGCACGTGGTTTCGTTGCATCTCTGCGGATATATCCATTTTTCTCCAGTGCTTCCAGATGTGAATGAACGGAAGAAGTAGATTTCAGGTTGACTGCCTCGCAGATTTCACGAACTGCCGGCGGAAATCCCCGGTTCAAAATCTCATTCTTTATGTAATCAAGAATCTCCTGCTGCTTTGGCGTGATTCTTCCATATGGCATAATTATACCCTCCTTTTTAAGTTATTTTTTGTTCGTACACTCTTCATAACCATTCAGCAGTCTGCTATTCTATGAGATACTGAACAGTTTCTGATTTTTTTATCATATCATAATTCCTGACAAAAAGCAAACTTATATTCTGAAAATGTGTTCTTACTTATGTGCTCCTGTTACTGTTTACTCCATTCTCAGTAACGGGATTATTGGTTACAGTTAACACACCACTATCCCGCGAGGTGTTTTGGCATGAATATGCCAAAATCCCGAGACATACAAGCCAAAATTCCATTGCCGCAGGCAATCTGGAATGAATTTTGGCTACGTTACTGTGAACGGAGTGAACAGTAACGATTATTGTGAATTCTTTATGAATAAACTTGTTTTTAAATGTGCAAAGTGTTACAATATTTTGGAAAATGGTGTAACTATTCAGCAGTCACTGTGAAATCGCTGAACAGTTATAGAATGATTATGAACTGCACAAAAAGGAGACATTCCATTGTCTGATAATAAATCAAAAAAAATGCCGGGAATCCTGGCAAGGCTTCGCATGGTCGTGGGGCTGAATATCGGAACGATCATGTTTGGCATCTTATTCATATATATGGCATTCAGTGCCATATTATATTTTACAACTACTCATATTGAGTCCTATCAGGTTACATCAGGACCTTTATCCCGCAACGAAACATATACCGGTCTTGCCATACGTGAAGAAAGTTTATGCAAGGCAGATTCATCAGGCTATATTACTTATTATGCAAGGGAGGGCAGTAAGATCAATGCTTCCGGAGCGGTGTACGGACTTAGTGATACAAAAACAGCTTCTGCTCCGGCATCTCTTGCCCCGGAAGAACTTTCAAAGGTACGGACTGATATGATGAGTTTTTCCAAAGGATTCAGTTCAAGTAAATTTAACAGCACCTACAGCTTTAAATATGAACTGAAGGGAAATATCCTTCAATATGCAGAGTCTGGCAATACCTCATCTGCTCCTCTTACTTCAGATGAGGACGGTGAAGGAAATGACAGTGGTGACAATGACAAAACAGCAGATATTTATCCCGGAAATCAAACTATCTGCCAGTCCCAATCTGATGGTATCGTTTTATATTCCATGGATAATTATGAAGGAAAAACAGTAGATGCTGTAAAGGCAGAAGATTTCGATCAGAATTCTTACCATGAAACAGATTTGAAAACTTCCGACAAGGTAAAAGCAGGAGATGATATTTATACCATTATCACAGATGAACGCTGGAGCCTTCTGATTCCTTTGAGCGACAGACAGGTTGAAAAACTGAAAGACCGTTCTACAATACGTGTCAAATTTTTAAAAGACGATATGACACAAAACGGAGATTTTTCTATTATTACCATAGATGGTGACAAATATGGACAGATTGATTTCAATAAAGGTCTGATTCGTTATGCATCTGACCGTTTTTTGGACATTGAACTTGTAACCAACACAGTTGTAGGTCTGAAAATCCCTCTTACCTCTATTGTAACCAAGGATTTTTATGTGATTCCATCCAGAATGGCCACTACACAGGATAATCAGACAGGTTTTACCCTTTATGAGGGGAAAAATAAAACAACATTTAAAAATGTGAGCATTTACGCAAGCATTGATGATTCATCTGTCTCCAAATTGGCAGTGGACGAAGCAGAACAACCTCAGATTTATTATGTTGACAAGAGTTCATTTAAGGAAGGGGATGCCCTGATCAATACGGATACCGGTGAAAAATATGTGATCGGAGAGACAGATACCCTGGAGGGAGTATACTGTATTAATAAAGGCTATGCAGTTTTTCGCCGTATTGAAATACTTGATGAGAACGAAGAATATGCTATTGTATCTAAAAACACCACCTACGGTCTTTCCAGATATGATCACATTGTTAGAAACGCTGATAAAGTAAAGGAAGAAGACATTTTATACTAATTAAGGAGGCTTAATATGTTAGCTGATAAACTAAACCTTGTGAAAAAGAATATTGAAGAGGCCTGCGATACTGCAGGGCGTTCTCCCCAAGAGGTAACTCTTATTGCGGTCAGTAAGACCAAACCGGTGGAAATGCTGAAAGAAGCATATGATGCGGGTGCAAGAGTGTTTGGGGAGAATAAGGTTCAGGAGATCTTAGATAAATACGATCAGATGCCATCAGATGTACAGTGGCACATGATCGGACATTTACAGAGAAATAAAGTGAAATATATTATTGATAAAGTATCTATGGTACACTCTGTAGATTCTGTCCGCCTGGCAGAGGCCATCGAAAAAGAGGCAGCAAAAAAAGATATCTGCATGCCGGTTCTGATTGAAGTAAATGTAGCAGGAGAGGAAAGTAAGTTTGGCCTTTCAGTCGAAGAGGTATTACCATTTCTGGAAGAAATTTCTTCTTATGAGCATCTTCAGGTAAAAGGACTTATGACAATTGCACCATTTGTAGCAAATCCTGAAGAAAACAGAGAAGTTTTTCAAAAATTAAAGAAATTAAGTGTTGACATTGCGGCCAAAAACATTAATAATGTTAATAT
>OGRC01000186.1_pt1 | contig 56620 bp, 55 predicted proteins | sample 1553431 | NCBI WGS metagenome assembly OGRC01 (sample SAMEA2580064, study PRJEB22360) | human gut metagenome | biome: human gut; feature: human-associated habitat; material: faeces | place: Denmark | collected 2008/2010
TCCACTTTAAAGGATTTGACACAATTCGTCAAACCCTAAAATATCGAATTTAGTCGTCTGTATGGAATTTACTTTTACATATGGAATTTACTTATTCACTCAACCAAGGCTTTGTACGACCTTTTTCATACAATTCACTTATAATCGGTATGATTACTGACGACGTCTTTTTCTTTCAAAAAATGCCGCAGCAGCCCGAAGTTTCTGCTCTATTTTTCGACATTCCTCTGTAAGGTTTCCAACATTTCCGTTACAGTCTTTCCGTACAATGGATGACGGACATACGGTGCAATCTCCGCCAGTGGACGGAGCACGAACTCCCTTTTATGCATTTCTACATGAGGGATACATAAATGATCCTCCTGGCACACAAGATCATCATATAAAATAATATCCAGATCAAGCGTTCTCGGTCCCCAGTGGATCTTTCTCTCCCTGCCCGCCGCTTTTTCAATTTTGTTTAACTCTTTCAAAAGTTCCTCTGGATAAAGCAGTGTTTTTAATTTCAGACATCCATTCAGAAAATCATCTTGATCCGTCACTCCGTACGGAGGCGTCTCAATCAGAGCAGAAACTTTTTCAACACGGCAGCCTTTTATCCCATCCAATGCTTTTACTGCATCGGCAATATATTTTTCTTTATCTCCGATGTTAGAACCAAGCGCAATATATGCCGTATGCCATCCACGCTCGATCGAAACGCTGACCGTTTTCAGCGGAAGCCGTACAGGCGCCCACGGTTTTTTAATCTCCAGCCGGATCTTCTGAAGTCCGGCCGTATTCAGCAGAAGTTCTTCTGCAAGGCTTTCCGCCGCCCGTTCCAAAAGCTGAAAGGTATGTTCCCGCAAATAGCGATCTATAAAAGCGCTCACTTCTCCGTAATGAATGGATGCGGTCAGATCATCTGCAAGCCCGGCTCTTCGTGTGTCTGTATAAAGAACTGCCGAAACCAGAAATTTTTGTCCCAGCACATTTTCTTCCGGAAACACACCGTGATTTGCAAACACTTCTAGATCTTCTATTCTAATTTCATCATATTTTTTTCTCATTTTCTATCTTTCTTCCTCTCCGCTGCACATTCTCCTGTACGTCAAACCTTCCTTTATCTAAACTGCACGCAAGCGAAGCAGTCAGCCCGACAGCTTCGCTTGCCTGTTTTACAGTCCTGATTATACTTCATGTTCCCGCATGATCGCCTGCGTCATAAGAATTGCCCTTTTATTTTTTTCCACATCATGAACGCGTACAAATGCACATCGCTTCTGTACTGCATAGACCGTCGTCACTGCCGTTCCTTCTTCCCGCTCGTCTGCCGGAAGATCCAGTGTAAGACCGATCACGGATTTCCGGGACGTTCCAAGAAGGATCGGAAGATGCAATTCATGCATCACCTCCAGCTTCTGTATGATCTCCAAATTCATTTCATATGTCTTTCCAAAGCCGACTCCGGGATCAAGAATCATCTGATCCTGAGAGATCCCTGCCCGTTCTGCAATTTTAACACACTCTCTCATATCTTCCATAAAATCAGGAAGAAACCTGTTGTATGACGCCTCCGTCCGGTTATGCATCAGGCAGCACGCAACTTGATTTGCAGCAATAACGCCCGCCATTTTTTCATCATATTTCAATCCCCATATATCATTTACAAGATCGGCTCCGGCACGAATCGCCGCCTCTGCCACCGCACTTTTATATGTATCAATAGAAACAGGAACATCAAATTCCCTCTTCAGTTTCTCAATAACCGGAACGACCCTGCCGATCTCTTCCTCATCTGTAATTTGAACATGACCGGGACGGGTTGATTCCCCGCCTACATCCAAAATATGCGCGCCCTCTCTCACCATCTGCTCTGCATGAGATAACGCCGCATCCATCTTATCAAAACGACCTCCATCCGAGAAGGAATCAGGGGTCACATTCAAAATCCCCATAAGATATGTATTATGTTCTGTGTCAAATTCTTTTCCGCCTATGATCATATTTTTATCTCCATATTTTTCTTTTCTTTTTCCCAGTTACATTCCCTCTGTGCCGGACAGGCAAAACATACCCTGGACGCCTTATCCGCTTCATACAGAAGCTGTTCCAATCTTCCTGCATTTTTTCGAAGCCGCCGATGTCCGCGCACCGCGGCGATGATCTCTGCCTTCTCTTCTTCAGAAAAAGCGATTTCCTTCGGAAGTTCTGCCAGGATCTTTCCGGCGATCTCCTCTCCGGCGATCTCATGGGGAATCCCTTCCTCATACTGAAGTGACTTGCCTATATCATGCAGCACTGCCGCCGCATAAATCACATCTTTTCGAAATCCGTCTGCATTTTCCAAATTAAGAATATACGCGATCCTTGCCACATCAAGAAGATGAGACATCTGATGTCTGCAAAAAATCCGGTCTTTTTCCGCCTTTTCCAGCCTGCTGTAATATTCTTTATATAACGGATGACTCATCACCGCATTTACTCTTTCCATATCTTTTATCTTTTCCTCCGACAGTCCTTTTCTTTCATCTGTCTGATCTAGCCTCTTTCAAGCATTCTGAAAAAACGTTCTTCCAAAAGAGGATCTGTCTGAAACGCTCCTCTTTTTGCAATCGTCACGGTCTTACTTCCCGGTTTCTTTATTCCCCGCATCGTCATACACATATGCTCCGCTTCAATAATAACTGCCGCCCCTTTCGGCGCGATCTCTTCCATCAGTGCATCTGCAATCTGCCCTGTGAGCTGTTCCTGAAGCTGGAGTCTTCTTGCAAACACTTCTACCGTTCTAGCCAGTTTACTAAGACCTACGACTTTCCCATCCGGAAGATACGCAATATGAGCCTTCCCATAAAAAGGGAGAAGATGATGCTCACACATAGAATAAAAAGTAATATCCTTTTCCACAACCATCTCGCTGTTTTGCGCATGAAACGTTTTCCTTAAATGGTGTTTTGCATCTTCTTCGTACCCGCCGTATATTTCCTCACACATTCTGGCGATCCGATCCGGCGTATCAATCAGCCCTTCCCTTCCGACATCCTCTCCGATTCCTTCCAATAATAATCTGACTGCTTCTTTTACTTTCTCCTGATCTATCATTTTTTCATCCTTCATCTTCTATTAAATGCCTTTTTTGCTCCGTCTGCTCTTTGTAAACCGCTTCTTTTACCTGCCCTAAATAAGACAGAGATCCGAATGCAAGAATAATATCGTCTTCCCCCGCATCCCGAAGCGCTTTTTTCACCGCCTGTCGGATCTGTCCGACTGCATATACCGGCACATCTTTTGATTCTGCCAAAACGGCTTCTTTTAGTTTCTGTGCACTTAAGGTCCGTTCCGTATTGGGAAGATCCACTGTATACACACATCTTGCATAAGGGATCATGCTCCGAATGATCTTATCATATTCTTTATCCCGAAAAACGCCCATAATATAGATCAGTTTCTTTCCCGGGAAATACGTCCGTACCGATTCCGCCAGCCTTTTTGCCGCATCCTCATTATGAGCGCCGTCCACAAGAACGATCGGACGTTCTGAAATATTGGTAAATCTTCCGAACCATTCTGTTTTCAAAAACCCTGCCTTCACCGACTGTTCCCAGTCTTGTTCCTTCTGCCAAAACGGCTTCTCTTCTGACTGTTTCAGAACATGTACGGTCTCCCACGCAGTAACTGCATTGATCAGCTGATAAGTTCCTGACAGACGGATCTGTATATTTTCGGTACTTTTATAAGAAAACCTCATACCGTGGTAATCTTCTTCTAAGATAACAGCTTTTTCCGGCTCTGCATAAAAGAGCGGGCATCCAAGTTCCTTTGCTTTTCGTTCCAAAACAATCCGCACTTCAGATTTTTGCGGCGCCGACACTACCGTACATCCCGGTTTCATGATCCCGGCTTTAGTTTCCGCAATCTCAGAGAGTGTATTGCCGATGATCCCGACATGATCCATACTGATCGAAGAAAACACGGCGCAAACTGTATTTTTCACAATATTGGTCGCATCTTCTTTGCCTCCCAACCCCGATTCCAAAACAACAAAGTCACATTTTTTCTTTTCAAAATACAAAAAAGCTATCGCCGTCTCAGCCTCAAAGACTGTCGGAAGCGGTTCTTTCGCTTCTTTTAACCGAACGATAGCATCTTGAACTTTTTCTGTCTCTTCTGCAAAACTATGCTTCGATATCATATCTCCGTCAACTTGTATCCGCTCACGATATGAAACGACTGTCGGTGATACATAACGCCCGATCCGGTATCCTGCTTCACTTAATATTGTAGAAGTGTAAGCGAGCACAGATCCTTTTCCATTCGTTCCTGCGATATGTATGAACCTCAGCCGATCCTGGGGATTACCAAGTTCACGCAGCAGACCTCGAATTGTATCTAAGCCAAGTACACTTCCGTATTTGGACAACTCATCCAAATATACCCTTGCTTCTTTATAGGTCACACTTTTATTCCTTTCCTGAAAATAAATGATAAATTTGTTCATTGCCGGCTTGCTTGCCGAGCAGACTTATCATAGCACTATTCGTTTCATTACACAAGATTTACATTCTTTATCTCTCCATATTTCTCTCTTATTTTTCTTTTTCATATAGACATTATGCAAAATTCATGATACGATAAGTGTACTATATATCGTAATACACTTAATACACTCATTTTAAAGGAAGGAACAAATATGATCTCCATTGACTATCAAAGCAAACTGCCGTTATATGAACAGATTGCAAAAAGATTTCAAACTCTTATTTTAAAAGGCGTACTTCCGCCCGATTCGCAGATGCCTTCCGTTCGCTCCCTTGCCATAGAGCTTTCAATCAATCCGAATACGATACAGAAAGCGTACGCATTATTAGAGCAGGAGCACTATATTTATCCTGTAAAAGGACGGGGAAATTTCGTTTCTGACACGACAGAACTCATTGAACAGACAAAAAAAGAACTTTTGGAAAATACCGTCCGCCTCATTAAGAATGGAAAAGAACTGGGAATCAAACGCGCAGACTTTACTCATCTTATTGACCAGATCTATCGAAAGGAGAACTCTCATGATCGAGTTGAAGAATCTTGACAAAACATTTCGGATGATCCACGCTTCCGATCACGTCACAACCTCTATTCAGGACGGAATGGTGTTCGGACTCATCGGATCAAACGGGGCCGGAAAAAGTACGCTCCTGCGTATGATATCCGGTATTCTCAAACCAAACGAAGGGGAAGTTCTCATTGACGGACAGCCTGTTTTCGAGAACCCTTCCGTAAAATCACAAGTCTGCTTTCTATCGGACACACCTTACTTTTTTCCGAATGCAGATATCGAACAAATGCGAAATTACTACATGCTCTGTTACCCGTCATTTAACAGAAAACTGTTTGACTCTCTTACAAAAAAATTTAATCTCAACCCAAAAAGAAAGATCAGCAGCTTTTCAAAAGGAATGAAAAAACAAGTATCGATTTTGCTCGGTCTTTGTACCGGAACAAAATATCTCCTTTGTGACGAGACATTCGACGGACTGGATCCGGTTGTCCGTCAGGCTGTTAAAAGCCTGTTTGCCGCAGAGATATTGAATCGGGATTTCACACCGATCATCTCTTCACATAATCTGCGGGAGCTCGAAGATTTCTGTGACAGCATCGGACTTTTGCATCAGGGAAAACTTCTGCTTACCCAAAGTTTAGATCAGATGAAATACTCTGTCTGCAAACTGCAATGTGTCATCCAAGACTCACATAAGGAACAGCAGTTTCTGTCTTCCATAAAAATACTGAAGATGGAGCGCTCCGGTTCTTTACTGACGCTCACTCTTCGCGGAAATCAATCAGAAATTCTTTCTGCTGTACAGACTTATGATCCTGTTTTTGCGGAAGTCCTTCCGCTCACACTCGAAGAAATATTTATAAGCGAAACGGAGGCAGCCGGTTATGATATCAAAGATTTCTTATATTAAACTTATTTGGGAGGACATACGTCACAGAGGATGGCTTGCCGCCCTTTCCGGCGTCCTGTTCTTTCTGTCAATGCCTGTTTACACACTGATCTACCTTGACAGCTATTCCGATCTTCCGGAAATATCAAAAGAATTCGCGGATACATTTTCCGGATTCATCAGTGGATATAATTCCGCTTTTCTCATCATACTGATCGGAATTCTCGGAGTAACGATTGGAATAAGCGGATTTCAATTCATGCATAAAAAAGAAAAGCTTGATTTTTATCACGGACTTCCACTAAAGCGCCATCAGTTGTTCGGGATCTCTTATCTGTCAGGACTTTTCCTTTTTCTCGTTCCTTATGTAATATGTACTGTGCTGACGATCCTTGTAGGCGCCGGAAAAGGAATTATGACCCCGTCTCTTGCCGCAGAATGTTTTCTGTCAATGGGAGTAGGTATCCTCGGATTCCTCCTGATCTATCACACATGTATTTTTGCAGGAATGCTGACCGGACAAAACGTAACGATGTTCCTCGGAACACTTGTCATCGGCGTCTATCCAAGCCTTGTATTGACGCTGCTGCCTTCACTGCAGGACGCTTTTTTCCAAACAACATTTAACACCTACAGCACGTTATCTGTAAAACTTGCGGAATATTTTTCTCCGTTTCCATTGTTCATCCGTCTGCTTGAACGAAACGCTTCCTATCTCAATATTCCCATGATCGGCGCCGCCCTTGTTTTAATCATCGTTCTTTTTGCCGCTTCGATCGTGCTGTACCGTTTTTACCCTTCGGAAGCCGCTGGAAACGCCCTTGCTTTCAACCTTACAGCTCCTGTATTCAAAGTGCTGATCAGTATTCCTGCCGCCGTGTTTGCCAGCCTTCTTGCCAGTTCGTTTATCGGAACTTCCGGCACTAAATGGATCATCATCCTGAGCATGATCTCCATCATCCTGTTGTGCGGACTGATTGAATTTATTTACTGTCAGGATTTGAAAATGCTTTTGAAAGGATGGCTTTCTTCTGCAATCGCCATCGGATTCGTAGCCGTCCTGCTTGCAGTTTTCCATTTTGACATATTCGGGTATGACACTTATCTCCCAAAAGAGGAAAAGATTGCTCGGATCGGAGTTCTCCCGGATTCATTTGCTTCCTATTTTTGGTATCCCGAAGACTATACTTCAGCAGCTGACAAAGAAGAATTCATTCTTTCCGATGACATTGATATTGCATATGAACTGGCGCAGTCAGGAATCAAAAATGTTAAAAAAGGCATTACTCCAAGTACGCTCTACTCCGATGAAGCGCTGCTTCGAACGTCTGAAGATTCCGATGATTATCTGTGTGCCGGATTTTGCTTCGAACTGGAAAGCGGAAAGAAAATTTATCGGAACTACTGCGTCTCCTATGATGAAACACTTGAAACAATCACACAACTCTGCGAAAAGGAGACTTACCGACGGGAACTTTTCCCGATCTTCCATGTCGGGAAAGAGACGGTATCTTCTATCGCGGTTCAAGATATCTATATGTCTTCCGAAGAGTTGCTTCTGACACCTGAACAAAGAACGGAACTTCTGACCGCCTATGAAAAAGACGTCTTGAGTGCAGATATCCGAAAACTGGAGAGCGAAACTCCGATCGGAGAATTGACTCTTACCATTCACTACGATCCTCGCAAGGCGAAAAATACCGATCTTCCATTTCATTCATCGGTAAACGGAGCACAGTCATGGAAAACCGCAATAGATGTCAACTATCCGGTCACGTCACCTGAAAACGGAGCTCATTACCAGACGATCTCTGTCGGTGCACTGTATATTTATGAAAACTATGACAACACCCTCTCCTGTTTGGAAAAATACGGATATAAACCAAAAAGACTTATCAGCGCAGAAGATATTGACACGATCACCTTATATTTAAGCGGAGACTCGATGGAGGCAAACAAATGGGACAATCTTCTGGCATCCCTTTCTTCTGCCAAAGACGAAAACAATTCTGATCCTAATGCAGATACTTATGACCCATCAGATGAAAAAGACGCAACATCCATGTTCACAGTCACCGCGCCAGAGGATTTCCGACTTATTGCAGAACATCTTCACCTCAATAACCCCGAATTTCTCGACCATACCGGAGACTCCCGCGATTATGCCGACGTAACATTTAAAAAAGAGAAAGATTGTTTCAGTTATCTCTTGTACTAAACATTTTTATCCGGTATTTCCGACAAAAGCAGCATTGCCTTTCGTAAGCAGATCCTTTTCTTATCTGCTCGCGAAGCAATGCTGCTTCTTTCTTCCACTTTTTCATCCCGAAAAAACACTTAATAATAACTTACTTTTACTCTTCTTCCCATCTTTTCCGCTGTAGAAACAAGCTGCTCTACCAGGTTCTGTCTCATACTTAAATCAAAATTCAATTCCGACTCTCTGTGAGCATCATTGACTGCTGTCCCTACGAACAGATTCAATTCCGTACATTCTTCGATCAAAAGTTTTGCCAGTTTAGACGCTCCGTTTTCTGCATCAAGCTCATCAAAAAATTCCGCGTCAAACTCATCTCTTACATATTTTTTCAAAAGCTTCAAACATTTCCCCAGAGTAAGAACCCCTTCCGTCACAAGATCGATTCCTTCGATAACTGCTGTCGGAGGAACATCGGGATTACGGCTGTCCGCCTTTGTAACAATGTCCTTTCCGAGAATCCGCGCCGCAATGTTGGCGCTCGTTCCTCCGGCTACAACTTTCTTTCCTTCCATACGCATAAACTCGTGCACTATCCGCTCATCGTCTTCCTTCTCTTTCGGAGGTCCTGTAAAAATATTCACAACTCTTCTCTCAATCACTCGCGCAACCGCAACCGTTGTGTCATCTCCCGGTTTTTCTTCATACAGTTCATCGCAGGCCTGACTTAACATCACTGCCAGACGCGAGGCAGACATCGTCTTCTTCGTACATTTGAGTGTATACTCCGCCATGGCTTCCCATGTCCACCCCTGAAGATTCAAGATCGATCCTGCCCCAGCATAGATCACTCCATCGCTCATCAGAACAAAGCAGTCATTTTTCTGTACTTTGAACCGATATTCATGGATCTTCTTCCCCTCGATCTCACGGGTTTCATACGCATAATCTACAATTTTTCCATTACGGATAAACACACAGGACGGATTGTCAAACTCCACAAGGTACGCATCACCGCTGTGAAAGATCTGCAAGACAGAAAATGTCGCATATGCCACCTTTCTCACCTGACAGATCGGAAGTGTTTTCGCAATCGTTTCCACACAGGATTCCAGAGCCGCCCCTTCATAGAGCATTGTTCCGAGAATTTTGGATGTCAGTGTCGCTAAAATATTCGCCTTCACACCACTTCCCATCCCATCTGCAAGGATCAGAATGTCGGAGTCATCGGTCTTTAGCACTTCCACCTTATCTCCGCACAGCTCTTCATGATGCTTATTCAGACTTTTCCAAGCCACATCAATACTTACACTCATTCTTTTTCGCCCTCTTAATCTTCTTCATTCAAGATCGAATCTCTTAATTTCGTCAATGTAACTTTCGTCTCAGCCGTCGTCTCTCCCAGAAGTCCCGCGATCTCCTGCGCAACCATCATCTGCTTTTCGATCACCTTCTGCGCCATCTCCACAGTTCCGACTTTCAGCTTATAATGCTGTTCCCGCACTTTTTCTTCCCTTGTCACATCCTGATATGTCACCAGAACAGCGTCCAGATTGTCGATATATACGATCGTCTCCTCAACTGTCAGCCTGTCGTTATCGATCTTAATTTTTTTATGCATCACAGATTGTTTCGTATTCAGCACTTCTTCGATGTCCTGGGTCTCAATAAATTCAAAAATATACCGTTGTATCGCTTCCTCCCGTCCGACTCCGAGAAGATCCTGCCCTTTCCTGTTGCAGTCTAATATCTTCATATCGCTTCCAATGACAAAGATCATATTCGGCGTCACATCCATCACAACATTGGACATCGATTCTGCCTGCGTCAGTGCATAGGGCATGCACATCGACAGTTCGGCTTTCCCCTGAAAGACCGCAACCGCTTTTTCTCTGCATGTAGAATACCCGCATGCCCCGCAGTTCAATTCGTCTTCCGCAGAATATTTTCCTGTAGATTTTAAGATATGCCGGATCTGTTCTTCCGACGGCATCTCATCAGAAAGACTGTGATCTCCGAACTCTTTGTGCAATTCTTCCTCCGTCATATCAGGAAGATCTCTCGCTGCTTTATAGGAAACGCCGTTTTCTATTTTTACTTTTGTCTTTACATAAGATGTGTTCCAATGTGCAGACGCAGGACCTTTCGCGCATCCGCCTTCACAGACGTTCGCCTCAATAAAACAATGATCCAGCTCTCCTTTTCCGAGACATTCCAACATCTCCATACAGTTTTCCAGTCCGTCCACAAATACTTTATGATATCCGTCCGCATCTTCTTCTGTGATCACAGACTGAATCACCCCTCCGCTGACAGGATAGAGCCTGTTAATCTTAGGATCCGGATTCCCCATCGGTTTCTCTTCGCACTGACGAAGATTGATCCCGGCTTCCGAGAACCAGTCTGCCAGCTCTTCAAACGTCAGGATCGCATCGATCGCTCCGAACACTCTCTCATCTCCGATCGCCTCCTGCTTCTTCGCAATACACGGTCCTAAAAATACAACCTTCACATCCGATCCATATATCTTCTTAATATATCTGCCGTGGGCTACCATCGGCGATACGACAGGAGCCATATACTTCGCGCAGTCGGGATAATATTTTTCAATCAGATCATTCACACTCGGACAGCATGTCGTAATGATATTGGACATCTGATTTTCCCGCACAAGTTTCTTATATTCATTTGTCACAAGAGCCGCCCCTTCCGCAGTTTCTCTCACCTCATAAAATCCGAGTTTCAAAAGTGCGTCCACGACCTGCCCCGGCTGATCAAAATCAAGAACTCCGGCATACGACGGAGCGATCGATATGATTGTTTTGAATCCCTGTGCCAAATATCCTTTCACCCTGTCCAGATCACTTGCAAATGTTTTCGCATTCTGCGGACAGACTTCCAGGCAGCGCCCGCAGTTAATGCAGTGATCTACCATAATGCGCGCCTGCTCGTCTTTAACACTGATCGCTTTTACTGCGCAGTTTCGTACACATTTATAACAATGACGGCATTTTGCATCTTTAAAATCAATGACTTTCATTTCTCATACCTCCCTGTAAGGTGTCCACTTTTTTACAAAAACGGCTCCATAAATGTAAACGCCAAAAGCATCAGTCCGTTAAACAGATTATAACCAATATAAATGACCGCTGACGGTGTTGTAAGCGCGTTGAGATAATAACTTCCGGGCGCCGCGTTTTCTTTCAGCCAGCCGATCCACTCTTTTCTTCTCATGATCAGAAGGATAATGCCAACCACAAAACCAATACCTAAAAATGCAGTAAACGCAATTCCTTCCACATGATCTGGAAGCAGTTCAAACAGCCCGCCGATCACATCTCCGAGGATAAAATTATTCGCAATATGAAGGACAATCGACCATTTTATCGAATATTCGATCGCCACATATCCTAAAAGAAGTCCCATGAGTATTCCAAATACGATCTGAAGCGGATTCATATGCATAATGCCGAACAAAACTGCCGAAACGATAACCGCAAAACCTTTTCCATATTTTTCGAACCGTCTCATAAGAAAGCCTCTGAAAACAAGCTCTTCCACAACCGGTCCGACGAATCCGGCATAGATCATTATCATAATTCCCATATCCCCGCCGACCGAAGCAAGCTCCGCCAACGTATCCAAAGAAACTCCCAACTGATCCAAGAACAATTCCGCTGCACCTATAGTCAATGAAAAAATCATCTGCGCCATGATTATATAAATACAAAATCTTGAAAACGCGCCTGCCGTCATCTTCCGTTCCGTTTTTTGGAAAAGATTAATCTTTTCCGCATTTGAACCGTCAATCTTAAAAAGACAGAAAACTCCTATCAAAACTCCCGCTATCATCCCTGCGGAAGCCGCTGTTCCGGTTACCTCCGAAAGGAGCGACTCCGCAGAACCTCCTGTCTTCGTCAGCGCCCCAACCATGACAGAAACCATCTCTGTCACAACCGTCATGATCAGACTGTACCAGATCAGATTTCTTGTTGCAAACGCCGTATCTTTCCGGAACAAATGCCAATCCCATCCCATATACAATTCCCCTTTCCTGATAAATCAACAGACAGAGGCACATCTTTCACAGCCTGTTTTCGGTTTTATCTTTGTCCCCTGTCTGTCCTCTTTTGAATAAAACAGCTTTTATAATTATAACACAGGAAAGTCTAAAAGACTTTCCTGTGTTATAAAATATCTGTCATATAGTAACAGTTCCGCCCATAACAACCCGGATCAGTTGCTTCACAGACTTTTTAATTCACTGTACGTTTTACATATGTCGTATGAAGGATGTGATGCGCCTTCTCACTTCCCGGTTCCCCGAGATATTCGCTGTAAACCCGTTTGATAGACGGATTCTCGTGAGATTTTCTCAATGTTTTTGCAGCGTCGTTATCGTAAAGCACTTTTGCACGGATCGCCTTTACATCTTCAAAGTTGCGTACATCCGCATGTACTTGCGGCTGACCACCACCGTTGACGCATCCGCCCGGACAGCACATAATCTCAACAAAATGATAATCTGCCTCTTTTGCTCTTATTTTATCCATAATGATCTTTGCATTGGAAAGTCCTGAAGCAACGGCAACTTTCACATCCATCCCGGCAACGCTGTAAACTGCCTCTTTGATACCTTCTGTTCCGCGCACTTCTGTAAATTCTACTTTTTCAAGTGTCTCGCCTGTCAGTTCTTCCACTGCTGTACGAAGAGCCGCTTCCATAACACCGCCTGCCGCGCCGAAGATCACGCCCGCACCTGTAGATTCTCCGAGCGGATCGGCAAAGCCTTCCTCGGGAAGACTGCGGAAATTAATTCCGACTTTACGGATCAGACGGGCAAGTTCCCTTGTCGTGATCGAAATATCTACATCAGGAACACCGCCTGCGTCCTGATCTTCTCTTTGGATCTCAAACTTCTTCGCCGTACAAGGCATCACGCTGACACAAACAATATTTTCCGGCGCGATGTTCATCTTTTCCGCATAATATGTCTTCGTGATCGCTCCGAACATCTGCTGCGGTGATTTACAGCTCGACAGATGGTCAAGCTGATCCGGATAATAATGTTCGCAATATTTTACCCATCCCGGAGAACAGGATGTCATAAGCGGAAGAACGCCTCCGTTTTTCACTCTGTCGAGGAATTCATGCGCCTCTTCCATGATCGTAAGATCCGCGCTGAAATCTGTATCAAATACTTTATCAAATCCGATCCTTCTAAGAGCGGCAGCCATTTTGCCTTCTACATCTGTTCCCATCGGATAACCGAATTCTTCACCGAGAGCCGCGCGCACCGACGGAGCAGGCTGCACGACAACATGTTTTGTCTCGTCTGCAATAGCAGCAAGAACATCATCGATATTGCTCTTTTCATAGAGCGCGCCTGTCGGACATGCCGCGATACACTGTCCGCAGCCGACACAACTTGTATCTCCCAGCCCCATCTCAAACGGAGAGCCGATAAATGTCGCAAAACCTCTGTTGTTTGGTCCGATCACGCCTACGCTCTGCACTTTTTCACAGACAGCGGAGCATCTCCGGCAAAGAATACATTTATTATTATCGCGAACCATATGAACTGCGCTTTCGTCTAATTCATAATGGGGTGTCTCGCCTTCAAAATAATTTTCATCTGTCACTCCAAGTTCCTGACAAAGTTCCTGAAGCTCACACTGTCCGCTTCTGACACAGGACAGACATTTCTTGTCATGGTTCGATAACAACAACTCCAATGTTCTTCTTCTTGATTCGAGAAGCTTCGGTGTATTTGTCTGTACTTCCATTCCTTCTGCAACCGGATGCACACATGCCGCCACAAGATTTCTTGCGCCCTTTACTTCTACAACGCACATACGACAGGCTCCGATCTCATTGATCTCTTTCAGATAACATAAGGTCGGTATCCTGATTCCCGCAGCCTGCGCCGCTTCGAGGATTGTAGAGCCGGCAGGCGCTGTCACATTCAAACCATTGATCTTTAAATTCACATTTTCCATCTTCTCTGCCCTCCCTATTCTTTGTAAATTGCTCCAAAGCGGCATTTTTCCATACAAGCTCCGCACTTAAGACATTTTTCAGGATTGATCATATGCACTTCTTTTACCTTGCCGATGATCGCATCCGCCGGACAGGTTCTCGCACAAAGCGTACAGCCTTTACATTTATCCGGATCGATCTTATATTGAAGGAGATCTTTACATACGCCGGCAGGACATTTCTTATCTACAATATGAGCAATATACTCATCTCTGAAATACCTCAAAGTCGAAAGCACCGGATTCGGCGCTGTCTGTCCAAGCGCACACAAAGAGTTGGACTGAAGATGATAACATAACTCCTCTAACTTATCCAGATCTTCCATTGTTGCCTGACCTTTTGTGATCTTCTCAAGGATCTCAAGCATACGGCGTGTTCCGATACGGCACGGCGTACATTTTCCGCAAGACTCATCTACCGTAAACTCAAGGAAGAACTTCGCAATATCGACCATACAAGTATCTTCATCCATAACGATCAAACCGCCGGAACCCATCATCGAGCCGATTGCCAGCAGGTTATCATAATCGATCGGAATATCCAAATGTTCCGCAGGAATACATCCGCCTGACGGTCCTCCGGTCTGAGCCGCTTTGAATTTCTTTCCGTTCGGAACGCCTCCGCCGATCTCTTCTACAATCTCGCGAAGCGTTGTTCCCATCGGGATCTCTACAAGACCTGTATTATTGATCTTTCCGCCAAGAGCGAATACTTTCGTTCCTTTTGACTTTTCTGTTCCCATCGATGCGAACCATTCCGGTCCATTCACAATGATCTGCGGAATATTCGCGTATGTCTCCACGTTATTTAAGATCGTCGGTTTCTGGAACAATCCTTTCAGCGCCGGGAACGGCGGACGCGGACGCGGCTCTCCTCTGTTTCCTTCAATAGATGTCATAAGCGCCGTCTCTTCTCCGCAGACAAATGCTCCTGCTCCGAGTCTTAATTCAATATCAAAATCAAATCCGCTGTCGAAAATGTTCTTTCCGAGCAGACCATACTCTCTTGCCTGTCCGATCGCGATCTCAAGACGTTTTACGGCGATCGGATATTCTGCACGGACGTAAATATAACCTTGAGACGCCCCGATTGCATATCCGGCGATTGCCATCGCCTCAAGAACTGCGTGGGGATCTCCCTCTAAGATAGAGCGGTCCATAAACGCGCCAGGATCTCCTTCGTCCGCATTACAGCAGACATATTTCTGATCCGCGTCATTTCCTGCCGCAAATTTCCATTTTAATCCGGTCGGGAATCCTGCTCCGCCTCTTCCCCGAAGTCCGCTGTCCAAGAGGATCTGGATCACATCTTCCGGCTTCTTCTGTGTCAGCACGATGCCCAGCGCCTCGTATCCGCCTGTACCTATGTACTCATCGATCTTCTCAGGATTAATCACACCGCAGTTTCGAAGAGCAACTCTGTGCTGTTTTTTATAGAAATTCGTCTCATTGAGCGGAATGATCTTATCAGTCTTTACCGTCTCATCATAGAGCAGACGCTTTACAACTTTTCCTTTCAGTAAATGTTCTGTTACGATTTCCGGAATATCTTCTTCCTGAACCATCGAATAAAATGTTCCTTCCGGATATACGATCATGATCGGGCCTAAGGCGCACAGTCCAAAACAGCCTGTCTTAACGACACACACTTCTTCAGACAATCCATTCGCTTCGATCTCTTTTTCCAATCTTTCCCTGATCCGCGCACTTCCGGATGAAGTACATCCCGTTCCGCCGCAGACAAGTACATGTGAACGATACATATGTTCAAGCCTCCTCTTCTATGATTCTTTCTGTTCCTGCGCCGCAGACGTATATTCCGCAGCCACCTGTCCTCCGAGCAAATGGGTACTCAGCACTTCCAGCGCTTTTTCCGGAGTCATCTTCACATAAACAACTTTATCTTTTCCTTTTTCCACGACTTCCATAACCGGCTCTTGTCCGCTCATTTCCAAATATCCGTCCTGCGTCACTCTGATCTTATGTGTCAGATTCTGTTCCTGAACCGCATCGGAAAGCGTTGTCAGAACTTTTCCGGCTCCGGCAGCCTTTCCACTCTCAGACACGCCGACCGTTACAAGGATCTGATCCGCATTCTCTGCTCTAAGTCCTACGATTCCCTGCATCCGTTCACGGATCTCATGTAATTCCTCAAGAGATTTCATATTGCTCCTCCATTTCCTGTTTCCAAACAAATATCTTCTATTCCCGGCTCTGTATCCCCCGGAAATATCATTTTGGCATTACTCATATTTTGCTAAAATGTCATCCAGATCATCTACAGTCAAACGTCCGTATACTTCGTCATTGATCATCATGACCGGAGCTAATCCACATGCTCCGACACAACGGCATGCATCAAGAGAGAATTTTCCGTCCGGCGTACACTCACCGCCTACAATTCCCAGTTTTTCCATCAATGCATTGTAAATATCTCCCGAACCTTTCACATAACATGCCGTTCCAAGACAGACGGAAATCCTGTATTTGCCCTTCGGACTTAATGTAAACTGTGAATAAAATGTTGCCACACCATAGATCTTCTCCATCGGAATCCCTGTCTCATCCGAGATCATCTTCTGAACTTCGATCGGAAGATACCCATATATATCCTGCGCTTTCTGCAAGATCGGCATCAGCGCCCCTTTTTCATCTTTCAGCTCATGGATTACTTTCATGAGTGCTTCTTCCTGTTCTTTTGTTCCCGAGAAAGGAACAGTCGCCTTTTTTGCTGCCATTCTTCAACCTCCATTCTTACTGTTAATGCCCATTAGAGATATCATATCATACAAAATATCAAAATTCCACTTCTTTATTATTAATTTTTTGTATATTTTTTCGCATTTTTACTTATCCGGTCTTCTTTTTGTTTTACGATTTATACATATTGTACTTGTTATCCTTTTTATTTTTATGCTTTTTGTCGGCTCGTCATTTTCTGTCGCCTGCGACAATCTGTCCGCTCTTCATTTTACAAAACAGCGTTCCCCATAAACAACTCGCCGGAAGTTTCAAAAGACGCATTCCGGGATTGTAAGCCGTCGTCAAGGTCTCAGGCAAGTCCGTACTTTGGCTCGTCGCCATTGTAAAAAAACTGCCAACAGATTTCTCTGCTGACAGCATCATAAAGCAATATCCTTTCACCTGTTCCATATTATTTATTCAGAACGATAATCTCTTTCATTTTCAAACATTGTTTCGATAACCGATCTCGCTTCTTTCACCTTCTTCGGATTATGTTCCATTGAATTCATACCGATAACAAGATCTTCCGTCACCACAACAGATGGAAAATAAAAATCACACAACCGCCTGTCATCCACCGTATTGACTAAAATTCCTGCCTCTTTACATGCTTCATACACGTAACGATTTACTTCCTTACCGTTTGATGCCGCAATCACAAGATCCGCGCCTTGTATATCATTTTTCTCATACTCTCTTTCAAAAAAAGTAAGTGTTCCTTCCGACTCCAAAGAATAAAACTCTTCTCGAATCTTCGGTGCGATCACACAGATGTCTGCACCAAAACAAAGCAATGTCTTCACCCGCCTCAGCGCGATCTTTCCGCCGCCGATTACCTTGATCTGTTTTCCTGCAAGATCGACAAACATAGGAAAATACGGTTTTTTCATCTTCCCGCTCCTCCGTCTTCCATATACAAAAGCGCATTACATATACATGCCGCAATATTACTGCCGCCTTTGCGTCCTCTTGCTACGATATGCGGAGTATCTTCCAGACTCAGGATCAGTTCTTTCGACTGGACAACATTCACAAATCCGACCGGAACTGCTATAACAAGCTCAGGATTGATCCGACCTTCCTTGATCAATTCATACAGACGAACAAGCGCGGTAGGCGCATTCCCGATCGCATAGATCACATGATTTCCCAATTTTGCCGCCTTGTCCATACTGGCAGCAGCCCGCGTCGTTTTATTTTTCTTTGCCGCCTGAGCCACATCTTCGTCAGACATAAAACAATAGACTTCTCCGCCGTATCGCGCAAGACATTTTTTATTGATCCCCGCTTTTCCCATCTGTGTATCCGTCACGACAGACGCGCCGTTTCGAATTGCTTTCAGCGCCTTTTCAACTACATTGTCCGAAAATGCAAGATTGTCTGCATAATCAAAATCCGCGCTCGTATGAATACATCTTTTCACGATCATCTCTGTACCCGGAATCAGTTTTTTATCTCCCAGCTCCTCTGTAATGATTTCAAAGCTTCTTTTTTCAATGTCAGACGGAAGCATTTTTTCTATTTCTCTCAACATCATCTTCTTCGAATTCCTCCTATCTGTTTTCTTCTCATTTGATCCTTTGACCGATCCCGCAGATCACGCGATCTGCCCGCACTGCCTTTGCAGTCAGTTCTGTCATGATCCGACCGACCGTCTCCCGGTATTCCCTCTCAAAAGCATCCCCCGGAACAAGACCGCATCCGATCTCATCGCTGACGATCACAAGATTCCGATTTTCATCGCCGATTGCTTCCAGTAATTGCTCTTTCCCACGCCCTGCTTCCAGCCAGCGACGCACAAAAAGATGAAACTGATCTACCGCTTCCCAAATTCCGACTTTATCTAAACTACAGTCGGCTCCGCTGCTCCAGTTTAATTCAGGATAACATTCCATGGCATACTTTCGTTTACCCTGAAACGCTCCTCCCGTCACGATCTTAATGCCTTTTGCAGGCCCGCTCATTTTCTCTGTGACCCCACTCATCTCCCCTGTCTTCCATCCTTTCTTCTTGACCGGTCTTCCATAAACAACCTCTGTAACCTGATCCGCCATCTGCGCAAGTTCTCGGTTGATCGTTCCCATAACATACTTATAATATCTCATCTGTTCCGAATCTTCCGATGACTCCGAAAAAATCTCATTCGTCACAACAACCAGATGGCTGCTTTTCTCTTTCAACAAAGCAGCCGCTTCTAAAATGTCCCCGACAGCCTCTTCTTTCTCTCCTTCTTCCATATAAAGTTCATTGGCCGTTAAATTGGAAATGCATTCCAAAAGGACGCATCCGATCGATCTTCCTTCGGCTTCAAACTGTCGGATCTTCCCTGTAATATCCGTATACCACTCCAATGTCTGAAACCCTTTCCCTGCCCTTCGCATCCGATGATCGGCAATCTTCTCTTTCGTTTCAGCTCCATAAGGATACATCGTCGCTATATAACTCAGGTTTTCCCCTCCATTTTCTTTCGCAGCGCAAAGCGCTCTGTGCAGCGCACAGATACGTTCTTCTGCATATGCGGATTTCCCGCTCCCGCTGCCTCCTGTTACTAATTCCATCATCTTTTTGAAACCATCCTTCTCTCCAGTTTCATAATAGAATGAAACATATATTTTTCTTTCAATCCACATTCTTATTTGAAAACATGATATACTACCTCTGTATAAGCGTCAATATTATGAACCGAAAATTCACAGGAGGAACTTTCATGTCTTTTATCAGCGTATTCGATGTGCTCGGACCAAATATGATCGGTCCGTCCAGTTCACATACGGCAGGCGCAGCGGCAATCGCCCTTCTCGCAGGGAAAATGCCCAACGCTGCTATTAAAAAAGTAGATTTTATTCTTTACGGCTCTTTTGCCAGAACTTACAAAGGACACGGAACCGACCGCGCCCTTCTTGGAGGAATCATGGGATTTTCAACAGATGACCGAAGAATCCCCCATTCATTTTCCATTGCAGACGAAAGAGGACTCGTCTATTCCTTTACTACAAACACGACAGAAACCGAAGTCCATCCAAATACGGTCGATATCCATATGACCGATGAAAGCGGACAAAAACTTATGGTTCGCGGAGAATCTGTCGGGGGAGGAAAAATCCGAATCACACGGATCAACGAAGTAGAAGTCGACTTTACCGGAGAATACAGCACTCTCATCGTCGTCCAGCAGGACAAACCCGGAGTCATCGCTCATATTACGAATTGTCTGAGCGAAATGAACGTCAATATCGCATACATGAAACTTTATCGTGAAGAGAAAGGCTGTACGGCATACAGCATCGTCGAATCGGACGGAATCCTTCCGCAGACTGCCGCCGACCGGATCAAAACCAATCCTTATGTACATGATGTCATGCTCGTGCTTCCCAGCAAGAAAGGAGTAATTTAATGGATTTTAAAAACGGACGTCAACTGATCGAATTATGTAATACAAACAACTGTCCCATTTCACAGATCATGCTTATAAGAGAAGAGACTTTCACAGAAAGACCAGGAGAGGATCTTCTTCAACAGATGTCCGAAACGTGGCAGATCATGAAAGACTCCGCTCATTTTGCAGTTGAAGATCCAAAGCCTTCTATGGGCGGACTCATCGGGGGAGAAGCAAAGCTTGTCAGCCAGCACCGGGAATCAGGGAAAAGCATTTGCAAAGCTCCTTTGAGCCTGGCAATCACCTATTCCATGGCAGTACTTGAGACAAGCGCCTCTATGGGACTGATTGTCGCCGCTCCTACCGCCGGATCTGCCGGAATCGTCCCCGGGCTTCTTCTCGCCCTTCAGGAAACTTATGACCTCTCCGACAGCGACATTGTCTCTGCCCTTTTTAACGCAGGGGCTATCGGCTGCCTCGCCATGCGCAACGCTACCGTTGCCGGCGCCGTAGGAGGCTGTCAGGCAGAAGTAGGCGTCGCTTCTGCAATGGCTGCTTCTGCCGCTGTTGAACTGATGGGCGGCTCTGCGCAGCAATGTCTCGACGCAGCATCTACCGTGCTGATGAATATGCTTGGACTTGTATGTGATCCTGTCGGTGGTCTTGTGGAATGTCCCTGCCAGATGCGAAACGCTTCCGGGGTTGCCAATGCATTGACCGCAGCCGAAATTGCCTTGAGCAACGTCCGACAGCTCATTCCTTTTGATGAAATGTTAGACGCCATGTATACTGCCGGAAAACGGCTTCCTTCCGAATATAGAGAGACGGCTCTCGGCGGCTGCGCTGCAACAGCTACCGGATGTACCCTCTGTCATTAACCGACATTATTTTGTGCTTTCAGCAGATGATATCACCGTTTCTTCCTCTTAAGATTCTTTTTCGGCATAGCGGTATTCCAAAGCGCCGCTTGCCGGAATCTGTCGGATTCCTCTGACTTTAGGATTGACAAGATTCACACTCTTCATCGCATAAAGAGGAAGTATATAAAACTGCTCTCCAACCGCCAGTTGTTCCGCTTCATGCATCAGCGCCGACCGCTTTTGAGGATCCGTCTCGGAATCTGATTTACGGACAAGATCGTCATACTGCTGATCCTGAATCCCGCTGCAATTATAAGTACTGTCTGACAGAAGCATTGACAGATATGTGTATGGATCTGAAAAATCTGCTGTCCAGTTCATCCGGCACAGATCAAAATTGCCGGCATGACGCATACTGTAATTCGTCTGTAATTCCTGTGCATTTAACTGAATCTCTATATTGAGATTTTTTTTGAGCTGCTCCTGAATGACTTGCGCCGTATCCGAATCAAGTTCCAACGAAGGATAACTGTATGTCAGTTTGGGAAACCCCTTCCCGTTCGGATATCCGGCTTCTGCCAAAAGTTCCCTCGCACGTTCTACATTTTCTTCAAAAGGCTGCTTTGCTTCTTCTGTAAAATATTTCCCTGTATTTTTATCTTTCATATATTTTGCCACAAGATTATAGGTCGGCTCCGTATCTTCCCCGACGATCTTGCACAGTTCTTCTCTGTTTACCGCAAGATTAAAGGCTTCTCTCACACGGACATCGTCAAACGGTTTTACATTCAGATTAAAATAAAGATATCGGGTAGCAATCTGATCTGTCACAAGCAAATCCTCTTTCCCTTCATATAACTCCATGACTGCAGACGGCAGGGAAGTTGCCACATCCACTTCTCCTGTTTCGTAAGCTGCTGCCATAGACTGCGTATCGTCATAGAACCGATAAGTGATCCGATCCAGATGAACCGCATCTTTCTTCCAATAACGTTCATTTTTTTCAAGGACAAAATACTGATTCGGAACGTATTCTGCCAAATAAAAAGGTCCGTTTGACAAACTTCTCTTCGGATCTTTGTCCCAGCCGCTGTTATCTGCGTCTGCATATTTTACACAGGACGGCGTATACACAGGCAATCTGAGAAGATCTAAAAAATATACGCAAGGTTTCTCAAGATGGAAAACGATCGTCTTATCATCAGGAAGTTCAACTCCCAGCGACTCCATATCTGCCTCTTTCTTATAGATCTTTTCCGCATTTAGAATCGGAAAAAGATATACTGCATATCCGCTTCCTGATTCCGGTTTCAGCGCCCGTGTGATCGTATTTTTAAAATCTGCCGACGTCACTTCTGTTCCGTCAGACCAAAGGGCGTCCTGACGCAGATGAAAAGTCCATGTTGTAAAATCTTCATTCACTTCATAAGACTGTGCTGCACGATATTCAATCTCCCCGTTTTCATCAAATGTCAGCAGTTCATCCAATGCGCTTACCGAATATGCAAGGTAGGTCAGCGCAATCGATCCTGCGGGATCCAAAGAACCGGTTTCACTGTTAATCGCAACTGTGATCTCTTTTTTAGAACGGTCACTTTTTCCCCCTTTCTCTCCCGACTGCTCTGTATGGGCGCAGCCGGTCAAAACAGTTCCGGCAAACAGCACAGCCGACAAAAGCAGTGCGATACCTTTTTTTGCCGTCACTGTAATCTTTCTCCTGTTTAGACTCTTGTTTTTCTTTTCTTCTGTATATTTTCTGTCTCTCAACAATTCATCTCTCCTGTTTCAAATTTTCCCTTCTCTATATTTGCGAAGTCATCTTGTATGCAGGATCTCGCCCGCCGCTTTGTCTTTCAGAATAAAGACAACAGGCGATCTTCCTGTCTCCGAACGTATCCGTCTTCGGCATCTCTTTTCGGCACATTTCCATCCGATATCCGCACATCCCAAAACAGGGACATCCGCCTTCTGTCTTCTGTTCATGAACGACAGGCGCTTTTCGTTTTCTCGCTTTCAGCGGATCGGGCGGAATCACAGATTCTAAAAGAACCTTTGTATACGGATGCCACGGATCTTTACACAACTGGCGTGTGTTAGCACATTCTATAAGTCTTCCTTTATAAAGAATCCCCGTCCTGTGACTGATCCTCCTGATCACATCCATATCATGAGAAATAAACAAACACGCGATCCTCTTCTCTTCCACCTCTTGCAGAATCAGGTTTAAAATCTGCTTCTTTGTAGCAGCATCCAAAGAAGATACCGCCTCATCACAGATCAAAAGTTCCGGTTCAGCAAGAAGCGCTCTTGCAATCGCCGCGCGCTGGCGCTGACCTCCTGAAAGTTCTCCTGGATACCGTTTTGCATCTGTCCGGCTCAGTCCGACACGAAGAAGCATCTGTTCGATCTGCTGTTCCCGGCTCTTATGTTTTCCTTCTGAGACACCCTGTTTTTCTTTTGCCCGCAATGTTTCCGTTAACATTTCTTCTATCGTCATACACGGATTCAGAGAAGAATACGGATCCTGGAAAACCATTCTGACTCTGCCTGCCGCTTTCCCTTTCTCTCTTTTGCCCGCAGGATCAAACTCTTCGCCCCGATAAAACAGTTTTCCACGATCCGGCCGCTCAATCCCCGTAAGGATCTTTGCCAGCGTTGTCTTTCCGCTTCCGCTCTCTCCTGCAAGAGCAAACAGTTCTCCTTCATAAATATCAAATGATACTTCATCCACCCCTTCTTCTTTTTGGAACTGTCTTTTCAAACGGCTTACTGTAAATAATGGCACCTTACCTACAGCGGGTTCTTTTTCTTTTACCAAAAACCGTTCTGCCTTTGCATCAGATAAAAGTTTCTTTGTATATTCTGTCTGAGGATCATAAAAAAGATCCTCTGCGCACCCGCTTTCAATCATTTCCCCATCTTTCATCACATAAACGTAATCGCATGCCGCTGCGATCACCCCCATGTCATGACTTACAAGGACAAGCGCTGCCTCCGTCTCTTTTACAACTTTCTTCAGCAGAAGAATCGTTCGGATCCGCATGGCCGCGTCAAGCGCCGTCGTTGGTTCATCAGCGATAATCAGCTTTGGTTCACAGGCAAGGGCGATGGCGATGACAACTCTTTGACGCATTCCGCCTGAAAGTTCAAAAGGATATTGTTTCATCCGCAATCTTGGGTGTTGGATACCAACCGACTCCAACAGTTCTTCTGCACGTTTTTTCGCCTCATGCCATGTACATTTTTTTCGATTTCGAACAGTCTCGGCAATCTGTCTTCCAACTTTCACCGTCGGATTCAGACATTTTAAAGGATCTTGAAAGACGATCGCTGCATTTTCTCCTGCCTTGACCGCCGTCTCCGAAAGAGTAACCGCCTTTGCCTCCACAGCAGCCTCCTGCCCGAGAAGCCCCATGACCGCAAGCATTGCCGTACTCTTGCCGGATCCGGATTCCCCCACAATCCCTGTCACCTTTCCCGCTTCTGCTGAAAAATCGATCCCCCGCACCGCTTCAACCGATCCGGTTTTCGACAAATATGTTACATAAAGCGATCTTACATCAAGCATACTCAATCTGTCTGACCTCCCCTTCTCTCCATTGCCTCTGCAAGGATATGAAATACGATCAACAATACACATAAGACAAGAAGCGGAAACAAGATCTCATGAGGATAGAGAAGCATCCGGTCTCTTGCTTCCTGAATCAATGTTCCCAAACTTGCCGTCGGTGCAGATAATCCAACGCCCAAAAAACTTAAAAACGCCTCTGTAAAAATTGCCTGCGGTATCAGAAATAAAAAATTTACCGCGATCATTCCCGCCGCATTCGGAAGCAGATGTTTAAACAAAATCCGCACATCTGAAATTCCGTCAATCCTTGCCGCCGCGCAAAAATCTGTTTCTTTTAAACGGATAATCTCTCCCCGTACAACTCGCGCCATGTCAATCCATCCGGCAATACAAAGTCCAAGTATCATACTCTGTACCCCCGCGCCCATAACAAGTGTAATCAATATCACATACAAAACCGACGGGATGGCAGCAATCAAATCCGCAGCCCGCATCATAAACAGATCAATTCGTTTCCCACAATATCCGGCTGCTGCGCCGTACAAAATACCGATCATTCCGTTAAGCAAAGCACTTCCCAGTCCAATTACAAGACTGATCCCTGCCCCATACCAAACACGGGTAAAATTATCCCTCCCAAATTCATCTGTTCCGAAAAGATGAGCACCCGAGAACGATTCATTTCGTATTTGTACATTTTGATCAGTGGGCGAATACGGTCCGAATAATGGGACGCACACCGCCAGTAAAATCCAGACAAAAAGGATTGCAAGCGCCGCCTTTTCATCTAAGTATAAAGTTTTTCTTTCTCTTTCTTTCTTCATTTTGTGCCTCCCGCAGTGTTTCGCATCGGACTTTTTCAAGTTCTTTTGTAGGCTCTTCTGATCTTCGGATCAAACCATGCTCCAAGCAGATCGGTAATCAAATTAAGCACGATCACAACGGTTCCCATAAATACTGTCAGTCCGAGGATCAACGTGTAATCTCTGTTTGCGATCGACATAACAAACTCTCTCCCCAACCCGGGGATTGTAAAGACACTCTCCACAGCGAAACTTCCTGTAAGAAGAAACGCCGACGCAGGTCCGATATAATTCAACACCGGAACCCATGCATTTTTCAGAGCATGAGTAAAAATGATCCGGCTCTTTTTCAGCCCTTTCGCTCGGGCAAAAAGAACATATTCTTTTTGCATTTCTGCCGTCAATGCGTTTCCGGTCATCCGGGTGATCACAACCGCTGGATACATCGCCAGAGCCGTAACCGGAAGAATATAATGTGAAAAAGAAAGCAGTCCTGAAGAAGGGAGCCATTTTAATTTCACACTAAATACAATCAAAAGAAGAATCGCCGCAGCAAAACTTGGAATCCCTGCGATTATCATTCCCACAGAACCGATCATCCTTCTGACTGCCTTTTTCTCGGATGCAGCATAAATGATCCCGCCCCCTGTCCCTACGATCACTGATACGATCAACGCCGGAAATCCGATTGATACCGTAAGCGGCGCAGCCCTTCCGATGATTTCTTTTACCGACGTACCCGGATCCTGATAAGAGATTCCCAAATCTCCTTTCAACAGATTTCCCATATAGGCAAGGTACTGATCAAGTACCGGATCGTTTAACCCGTACTCTTCTTCAATAGCTTCTACTACATTTGCAGAAACACCGCCTCTTTGAAACGGACTTCCAGGAATCAGTCTTACAAGAAAAAAAGTAACCGTAGCAAGAAGGAACAATGACACGATCCCCGTCAATATTCTTTTTCCTGCATAGCGCATCATTGCCTCTTTCACCTCCTTGTTCCGCTCATAATATTGTTGCCGCCTGCTCTTTTATTCTGTCACATCCGCCAGCTTTGCGGGAATTAATTTCAACAGATCTTCTGGTGCAAGTTCCACCTGATATCCGATCTTACCGCCGCTGAAAATAATCTTGTCCAAATCTTTCGCTGTCTCATGGATCACTGTCAGAAACTGTTTTTTCATTCCGATCGGGCTGCATCCGCCGTGAACATATCCGGTAAGAGGAAGCAGTTCTTTTGACTTCAGCATTTCAATACTTTTCTCTTTCACGACATGCGCCGCTTTCTTCAAATCCAACTCGCAGTTAACCGGGATGACAAACACATAATTTGTTTTTGATTTCCCGACCGTCACAAGAGTTTTAAACACCATGTCGGGGTCTTCTCCCAATACCTCTGCCACTTCAATTCCACTGACTGCTTCTGTATCAACGTAGCTATGGCTTTCATAAGCGATCTTCTTCTGATCTAAAATCCGCATCACATTTGTTTTCTCTTTATTTTTCCCCATTATTCTTCCTTCCTAAATCCACTTATTATTATGCTTCTGTAAGAATCCAAATTTCCACACAAAAGACAAAGAATAACAGACCATCTACTGCCCAATTATACTGAATATCATTCAATGGTGTTCTGGCAAACCGAAACATAAAATCTTTCACTTTTTTATTTTAAATTTTAAAAACTTACATCCCCAAAACATTCCACGATCTTCTCTGTCATTGCATCCATGTCCGCTCGTTCTGCAACCTGGATCTTCATCCCATATTTCCGCGCTTCTGCCGCTGTCTGCTCTCCGATGCAAACGGCAGACACGTTTTGTAATTCTATATTTTTCATCGCTTCAACAAACCCTTTTACTGTCGAAGCGCTCGTAAAAGTAACTGCATCGATTTCCTCCTTTTGAAACATCTTTTCTATCTTGTGTCTAAGTAAAGAAGAAACTTCATATTCTGTGCGGTATAATGGAATATCTTTCACTTGAGCGCCGGATTCCGTAAGCGGCGGAAGCAATTCGAAAGAACCTTCCTCCGCCCGAAAGATCGTAACCGAACTATGAGCCGAAAGATTGTCTGCAAGCGTTTTTCCCAGCTCTCCTGCATTATAAATCTTTGGCACGATATCTGCAAATAATCCGTGTTCTTTCAACGCTGCTGCTGTTGCAGAACCGATCGCAGCAATTTTGATCTGAGTTTTCCCTGCAAACAGCCTCCTCAGATCCCATGCTTCTTTTTCCAACTGTTCAAAAAATACGCGCACTCCAATCGGACTTGTAAAGACAATCCATTCCTCTTTTTCAGAATGTTCAATCTCTTCCAACGCTCTTTTTAATCTGTCATTCGGATGGATCGTCACTGTATGGATAGACGGCATCTCGATCACCTGCGCCCCGAGATTTCGGAGACGTTTTGCCAAACCAGAACTATTTTGTCGTGGTCTTGTAATCAGAAATTGTTTTCCACCCAACACCCTGTCTTCCGCCCAATGAAATGTTTCTGACAGAGAACATACTTTTCCGACTACAATAATCGCAGGCGCTTTGATCTTCGCCTCATCTGCCCGTTGTTTTAATGTTTTCACAGTTGCACAGACTTTCCTTTGTTTCGCAGTCGTACCACGTTCCAGTACAGCCGCCGGCATAGTTTCCGGCATTCCTGCTTTCATCAACCCTTCCAAGATCGTTTCCATTGCCGATACTCCCATAAGAAAGACCAGCGTTGCGTTTAATTTTACAAGAGCCTCATAATCAATCTTTGGTTTTTCATCTATTCTCGTATGTCCCGTGATCACATGAAAAGACGATGTATAATCCCGATGTGTCACCGGAATTCCGGCATAAGCCGGAACAGCTACTGAAGATGTAATTCCCGGAATAATTTCAAAAGAAATTTTTTCATTTCTAATAGCTTCTACTTCTTCTCCTCCTCTTCCAAACACAAACGGATCTCCACCTTTAAGTCTCAATACCTTTTTTCCTTTTTTTGCTTCCCTTATAAGAATCCGATTAATCTCATCCTGTGGAACAGGATGATGTCCCGCATGTTTCCCAACATAGATTGTTTCTGTAGTTCGGGGAATCCGGCTTAATATCTCCGCACTTAAAAGAGCGTCATATACGATAACATCTGCTTCTTCGATCAATTCCGCAGTCCGCAAAGTCAACAATCCGGCGTCGCCCGGACCCGCTCCCGCGATCCACACTTTTCCATATAAAGTCTGTTCCATCTTTCTCACCTTTCTCCAAACTGCCTTTTCATTTTCAAGGCAAGATTTTCCCCGATACTAAGAGCTTTTTCAACATTAGAAGAAACTTTATCCACAAAATACTGTCCACTTTCTTCATGATAATACAATCCGGTCAGCTCCACTTCATTTCCTCTTACCTGTGCATAAGCCGCGCAAGGAGATGTACATCCCCCGTCAAGCACGCGGATAAAACTTCTCTCCGCTGCCGCTTGTATCCTGCTCTCTCTATCATCCACATACTGACGCCACTTTACGGTGTCCTTTAAAAACTCTTTTCTTCCCTGGACTGCAAGAATCCCTTGTCCTGCGGCAGGAATCACTTCTTCTACCGAAAAATATCTTCCGATTACCGCGTCCATTTGAAGCCGCTTTATTCCGGCGGCTGCCAAAACCAGCCGCATCATATTCCTCTTCCTCCAGTTTTCGAAGTCTTGTCTGTATATTTCCTCGAAGCCCTTTAAATACAGCATTCGGATATAACCTTTGAATCTGTATCATGCGCCTTTTACTGGAAGTTCCTATAACCGCCCCTGATCTTTTGAGGGCATATTCTTCCTTATCATGCTTCTCATTTTCCCTGTTCCTGTAAATCAGTACGTCTCGAGGATCTTCCCGTTTACTGTACGCAAGAATCGGAAATTCTGAAGTTTCTTCCATCGGCATATCTTTTAAACTGTGAACAGCGAGATCGATCGTGCCCTCTGCCAGCGCCAGATCTAACTCTTTTACAAAAAGACCTTTCCCGCCGACAGATTCTAAACTTCGATCGAGGATCTTATCCCCTGTCGTTTTCATCGTAATGATCTCAACTAAAAGATGCGGATCGCACTTTTGGATCTGCTCTCTTATCATTTCGGCCTGTTTCACTGCAAGCCGGCTTTCTCTGCTTCCTATTCGAATGACAGACTGCATGTCGCTTCATTTCCTTTCTCTATAATCCGATACACTGTCTCCATCTGAAGATTTTCCCTTACGATTGCCGCAAGTTGTTCGTATTGTTCCTCTTTATACGCCTTTCTGTCCTGCACCTTAACCTCTGATGGATCGATTCCTTTTTGCTTCAAAATAGCAGTCAAAAATGCCCTTACCGTTTCGGACATATCAAAAAGTCCATGCATATAACAACCATACACCTGCTTATGCTGCGCTCCGTCCGGACGCATTTTTCCGCCTTCTTGCAAATAAACAAGCGGCTGTGTACCTTCGTTGAGGACAGTTTTTCCCATGTGGATCTCATACCCTTCATAACATACACCGCTTAATTCTGCAAGCGCTCCGTCTACTCTCGCAAATTTTCCGGTCACCCGCACCCTTCTCTTTTCCTGTGCAAACACTGTTTTAACCGGAAGAAGCCCCATTCCACGGACCGTTCCTTTCTGTTCTGCCCCTGTCGGATCACTGATCGACTCTCCGAGCATCTGATATCCTCCGCAGATTCCAAATACGATTCCCCCCTTTGCTGCATGACGCAGAACCTTTCCTTCTAATCCATTCTGCCGCATCCACAAGAGATCGCTGATCGTATTTTTACTTCCGGGAACAATCACCACATCCGGTTCTCCAAATTGAGCTGCAGACGCCACATAAGTTACTTCGGCTTCCTCCAATGCTTCAAAAGGTGCGATATCTGTAAAATTCGATATTCTCGGCAAACGTATAACTGCTATTTTTACAAGCCCCGGCGTTCCCTTTCTTTGAAAACGTTCTGTCAAACTATCTTCCTCGTCAAGGTCAAGATGGAAATAAGGAACAACTCCTAACACCGGTTTTTCTATTTTTTCTTCCAGCAAACGCAGTCCCGGCTGTAAGATTGAGCGATCACCGCGAAATTTATTAACAACCACTCCTTTGATCCGCTTTCTTTCTTCCTCTTCAAGAAGAAGAATCGTTCCTGCAAGCTGCGCAAACACACCTCCCCGGTCTATATCCCCGACAAGCAGAACCGGAGCGTCTGCCATTTCTGCAAATCCCATATTCACAATATCATCTTTCTTTAAGTTAATCTCTGCCGGACTCCCTGCCCCCTCGATCACAATCACATCATACTCTTCTTCCAGTTTTTTATAAGACTCCTTGATCGACGGAATGAATTCTTTTTTCCGTTTATAATATTCGGACGCAGACATCATACCAAGAGGCTTTCCTCTGACGATCACCTGTGATCCTATATCGCTTGTCGGTTTTAACAAGATCGGATTCATATCCGCAGACGGTTCAATACCTGCCGCCTCTGCCTGCATAACCTGTGCTCTGCCCATTTCCAGACCATCTCTTGTGATATAAGAATTTAACGCCATATTTTGAGATTTAAAAGGCGCTGTCTTGTAACCATCTTCTTTTAAAATCCGACAGAGCGCTGCTGCCAGTACGCTCTTTCCTACATTTGACATCGTTCCCTGTATCATAATCGACTTTGCCATCACTGTCCGCCTCCTGTCTGTTCTTTCTTCATTTTATTTTTATGCACAATTTTTGCCGATGCTTTCAGCAGCCGCTCATTTTCCTCTTTTCGTCGAACCGCGATCCGATACCAGCCATCTCCAAGCCCACGATCCTTTGTGCAGTCCCGAATTAAAATTCCATATTGCATAAGTTCTTCAAACAGATTAATTTCACTATGAAGAAGAATGAAATTAACATCAGAAGAAATAAAATCAATTTCAAGGTATTTTAATTCTTTCTCAATTCTTTTTCGTTCGGCAGATACGGCCTGCCTCATTTCTGCCACATGTTCCGCTTCGTCAAGAGCCGCCTCTCCTGCTTTCTGAGCGATCACCGATACATTCCACGGCTGTTTCATTCCCTCCATTTTCTCTAACAATTCTTCATCCGACGTCATTCCAAACCCAAGCCGTATTCCCGGAATCGCATATGTCTTCGTAAATGCCCGCAGAAAAAACAAATGAGGATACTGACTAAGATCAATCTGATCGAAAAGACTTTCCGGAGTTTTTTCAAAATCAAGGAAACATTCATCCAGCACAAAACGAATCCGATACTGCTCGCATCGATCCGCAATTTCTTTGAGAAATGCAAGATCCATTTTCTTTCCCGATGGATTAGACGGCGAACACAAAAAAAGGATATCCACTTCTTCTGAAAGCTCTTCTAGGAAATCAAAATCAATACAAAAGCAATTATTTTGTGTTGTTTGATAGTATTTTATGTCACACTCTATTGTTCTTAGCGCCTGTTCATACTCAGAAAATGCCGGAACCGGAAGCAACGCCTTTTTTGGTTTTTCTGCAAGTACAAGCGTATATAACAGCTCGGCAGCTCCGTTGCCGAACACAAACGTCTTCTCTTCCGCATGAAGACATCCCGCCAGTTTTTCTCTCAATTTACGACATCGACTATCCGGATAGGCTGAGGACTGTAAAAGCGCTTCCTTCGCCGCATTGAGCACGGTCTTAGATGGACCGAGAGGATTAATATTCACAGAAAAATCAAGCATTTCCCCATATGTATAAATATCGCCCCCATGTGTATATCTCATATTCCGTCTCCTTCTTTATCTGATCTGATTAAAATCCAACAAAACACTGCTGCCCCAATGCAACACACAATTTTACCGCTGTAAAAACAAACAGCATCAGAATTGTCGTCATATACATCAATCTTCCGGATTTCAAAATATCTTCCGGTTCAATCGGACGCAGCGCCTCCCCGATAAACTCTTTCTTATAAAGCTTCCCAAAATAAACGGCATCGCCTGCAAGCCGGATTCGAAGCGCCCCTGCACAGACTGATTCTGTCTGAGCGGCATTTGGACTTGCATGTTTATTCCTGTCCCTCAAATATATTTTTTTTGCATTTTTTCCGTCCATTCCTGCAAGAAAACTTGCGCATATCATAGTCAACGCTGTCAGCCGCGCAGGAATGTAATTAAAAATATCATCCAGCTTTGCCGGTATCTTTCCAAAATACAAATATTTTTCATTCTTATATCCAAGCATGGAATCCATTGTATTTACTGCCTTATACAAAAATCCAAGAGGCGCTCCGCCCAGCATCATATAAAAAAGAGGCGCTGTCACTCCATCCGATGTATTTTCCGCCACAGTTTCTACAGCCGCCTTGATTACGCCTTCTTCTGTCAGATTCTCCGTATCTCGCCCAACGATCATTGAAACCGCTTTACGAGCCGCTTTCAGATCCTGTTCCTTCAGACATCGGTACACCTTTTTGCTTTCCTTCGTCAGTGATCTTGCCGCAAAAATCTGATAACACCAAAAAGATTCTAACAGAAACCGAACCATCGGATGAATCTTCTGTGCTGCCGCCAGACATACAAACGGGATCGTAAAAGACAGGACAGATACGCATAACCACAACACACCGCCTAAAATTTCCTTTTGCTTTTCACTGCCCCTTCGCAATCGTTTCTCCAAAAGTGAAATCAACTTTCCGATCAGCCGCACCGGATGATACAGCCATACAGGATCGCCGAACAAAAAATCCAGCAAAAATCCGGTTACACAGGATGCTAATGATATCAACATTTTCTCTTTCCTCTCCCCTTATCTTCCCCGGTCTTTCCTGCAAGTTCTTCTTCAATTTCTTTCTCGATCCTGTTCCGGTTTTTCTCTTCCAATTTGATTGCATTCCTCAACACTTTGTTTCCGTTCTTCCATTCTCCCTCTGATACGGAAACAAGATAACCGCTTCCATTTTCCACCTGCCAGTCATAAAAATCTTTCTTTTCTTCCGAAAAAGTTTTCATAACTGCCATAATCGTGCCCCCATGGACAAGAAACGCCACATATCTGATCTGCTGATCCAGTAATCGGTCCACTTGCTTTATCATGCCTTTGACGCACCGGACACGAAATGCTTCCTGCGTCTCTCCTCCCGGAAACGCAGTCACCCCTCCGCTTTCCAGCCACTTTATATAGGACGGCTCTTCTCTTAACTGTTCATATGTTTTTCCTTCAAACTGCCCAAAGTCACACTCCCGCATCAAAGGTTCCAAAACGACGGGACAGCCGTCCAAATCCACTCCCCATATCCGCTTTGCCGTTTGTATACAGCGTTTCATCGGACTGATGACAACCCCTTCCGGCACAGGGTAAGCAAACTGCGGCAGTACCGCTTTTTCCGAAAGATCTTCATCTGTCCTCCCAATATATTGTCTTTTTTCATTTCCCGGCGTAGGCAGATGCCGGATCAGCATAATTTTCAATACAATCCTCCTGCAAAAACAATGACAGCCAACATGACAAGCTCGCACATCTGAAGAAAATATCCCGCCAGATCCCCGGTCGTCCCGCCAAACTGCTTAGAACTCATTTTATAATAATAAAAAAACATAACCCAGGAAGATGCCGCCACCACAGCCCCTGCCGCCTGAAACATAAACACCATTCCCGCCGTCACGACTACGATCCATGCATACAACATCCTCTTCACCCGTTTCCGATCCGCCTTTTCCTGAAAGGTTTTCAGTAAACCGCTGTTTTTTGCCGACGGGAAGCTAACTACAGACAGTCCGCTTAATGCCCGCGACAAAGGATACATCCACGCGGCAAGAGGCAGCATCGTGACATCGATTTCACTCCAAAGCGCTGTAGAAACAAGAAAACAGGCGCACAGTCCGATCACTGCAAACGCTCCTGCATGAGGGTCTTTTAAGATCTCCAGTTTCCGCTTTCTATCTCCATAAGAACAAAGGGCGTCGATTGTATCTGCAAACCCGTCCAAATGGATTCCTCCGGTCACAACAACCGGAATCATTGTCATCACTGCTGAAAAGAAAAGCTTCCCACAATCCGTAAAGAGCAAAAGCAGCTGCCCGACTCCAAGTGTCAGCGCCCCTATGATCACTCCTACAATCGGGAAAAAACCCATCGCATACCGCATATTCTTTTCTTCCCACTCAATATTCGGAACCGGAAGCTTTGAATACATTGCCAAGGCAATCGCCAAAGATTTCAGCACATTCATTTTCTCTGTCTCCTAATCTGTTCTATCCGTTTCTACTTTAATTCTTCATATTGCTCTACATGGATCTCACCGAACGTACTCATCTTTTCATAAACAGACAGACCCATTTCCAAAAGAGGAAACAGAGCTACCGCTCCGCTCCCTTCTCCGAGAGACATCCCACAATCAAGCATCGCCGACAACCCTAACTGCTCCAAAATCATTGATGCCGCCGGTTCTTTGGAGCAATGAGACGGCAGCATATATCCGACACAGTCAGAGACAAGCCTCGCCGCGCAAAGTGCAGCTACAGAAGAAATAAATCCGTCGATGACGATCGGAATCCGAAAAACCGCACCTCCCAAAAACACACCGGTAAGTCCTGCAAGATCGAATCCTCCTACTTTTTTAAGCACATCAACCGGATCATTCGGATCCGGCGCATTGATCAGAATCGCCTTTTCAATCGCCGCTCTTTTTCGTTTTAACCCTTCTGAGCTAAGACCCGCGCCCCTGCCCGTCATTATCTCAGGTTTTTCACCAGTCAAAACAGACGCAACTGCGCTGCTCGTCGTCGTGTTTCCGATCCCCATTTCTCCTGTCGCCAAGATTTCATATCCTTGTGACTTCAATGTCTGTACGATCTCCATTCCGATCAGTATCGCCCTGATCGCCTCATCCTCCGTCATAGCCGCTTCCTTAGTCATATTTTTTGTTCCTGACGCGACTTTGTATTCCGGTTTTGTAACAGCAGGTACGTCCGATGCCATTCCGATATCGATGGGAAACAGGTCCGCTCCCCCAATCTGGGCCATCATACATACACTTGTGGCATTTTTTGTAAAATTTTCAGCAACAACAGCAGTCACCTCCTGCCCGGTCTGCGTAACGCCTTCCTCAACCACTCCGTTATCCGCACACATAATGACAAGACCTTTCTTTTTCAGACTGTATATCGGCGTTCCTTTAATCGCAGCGATTTTCGTAACGGCATCTTCCAGTTTTCCGAGACTAAACAGCGGTTTTGCAATCTGTTTCCACCGTTTCTGCGCCTCTGCCGCTGCTTTTTGATCCGGAGGACAAATCTGTTTTAATCTGCTCTCTAATTGTTCTTTTAATTTTACTGTACCATTTTCTGGTCGTTCTGTTCTATTTTCCCTGTCTGCTGACATATGTTTCCTTCTCTTCTTTCTTTTCTTCCTTTTTTCTCCATATCCTGCACTGTTCCACAAACCGCTGTGCGAACTGCGGACAAGAAGGCATGTACAAATGCGGATACCCTGCAAACAGCGCTCCTTCGATGCGGACGCATTTCCATGACCTGCTCTTATCCGGCTTCATTGCCGTTATTTTTTCCCCGCTCTTTGAACTGTCCCAGTAATGAAACTCATGTCCTTTGATCATTTCTCCTTGTTTCAAATAAAGGCTCGTCTCTTCTTCCGGCGCAAGCGTTAACTCCACATATCCAAACCGGACAAGCTTTCCCGCGGGATAAGCCCTGCCTTTTAAGGCCCCTGCCATTTTCCAGATCCGATGTTCTTTATCTTCTATTTCTTCATGCAGATACATAAATCCGCCGCACTCCGCCAAACAAGGCATTCCGCGATCAACCGCCTCCTTCACCGACTGCCGCATAGACTTATTTGCAGACAATTTCCGGCAGTACAGTTCCGGGTATCCGCCTCCGAAAATCAATCCCGAGACATCTTTTGGAATCTTTTCTGTTTCCAAAGGACTGAAAAACACAAGTTCTGCTCCCTGTTCTTCTAAAAGTTCCATATTATCCTTGTAATAAAAGCAAAATGCCGCATCCTTTGCCACGCCGATCCGAATTTGGCGGCAGGATGTATCATCCTTCTTCCTTCTATTCTGATTCCCGCCATCCTTTACCACACCCTGACCGCTTTGTCTGCCTGGACCGCTTTGTTTGTTCTGTTCACTTTGAGCAATCTGATACAAACTGTCCAGATCCACAGTTTCTGATACAATCCTCCCCGCCTCCTGCATCTGATCTTTCAGATGACAGATTTCCTGCGGAGTAACCAGTCCGAGATGACGGCTTTCCAAACAAAATGCTTCATTCTGTGGAAGATAACCCAGCACCGGAATGGGATAACCCTCTTCCTTTAACTGTTCTTCAAGCATTTGCTTCAGACGCGGATAGAGAGATTTTGATACACGATTTAAAAGGATTCCCTGAATATTGCTGTCTTTTCGAAACGATACGATTCCCTTGACAACAGCACAAAGAGAAAGCGCCGCACCTTTACATGGCAGAACTAAAATCACCGGAAGGTTCAGTGTTCTCGCTACATCGTAGGAACTCGCCGCATCTGAATTCATGGTCATACCGTCATAATAACCCATTACGCCTTCCGTTATAACAATTTCTGCCCCGGCTGTATGCTTCGCATACTCCCTTCGCAGAGCATCTTTCGAAGAAAAAAACAGATCCAGATTCTTTGAATCGACTCCCAACACTTCTCTGTGAAACATCGGATCGATATAATCCGGTCCGCATTTGCAGGCAGAAACCTTTTTCTTCTGAGACTGATAAGCTGCCATCAAAGCGCATGCCGCCGCTGTTTTTCCGCTCCCGCTCGAAATTGCCGTAATCAAGATTCCTGAAGCCATTCTCTTTTTCCTCCAGATGAAATCAAATAGACCGGATTCATTCCTGTCATCATATGATAATGTCCTAAAACCCGGGATCGTGACGCACAGATTTGCGTGATCTCCAAATCTTCCAAAAGTCCCTCTGCCTCTGCATCCATCACATCCCGAACTGTCTCCAGCGACACCGCACTGATCACGATCTTCACATTTGAATTTTTCTGTTTCACAACTGTCAGGATCTCCTTCAGATTACCGGAACTTCCTCCGATAAACACATGTGTCGGAGGCTCCAGCTCCAAGAGTACATCCGGCGCTGTCCCTTCTATGATCCTGATCCCGTCTGTTCTGAATTTTTTCCGGTTTTCTTTTAAAAGTGCAGCTGCCTCCGGATTTTTCTCAACTGCATATACTTTCACCTGTTCACCGGAAAGAGCCGCCTCTACAGATACCGAACCGGTTCCGGCGCCGATATCATAAACAACCGCATTTTCTGTAAGTTCCAGCCGCGCGATACCGACTGCCCGTACCTCTTCTTTTGTCATCGGAACGTTTCCTCTTACAAACTCTCCGTCCCGAATATGAGGCCCGCACCGCCTTGACGGATTTTCATTTTCCACAAATGCAACGCATAATCCCTGCACCTCTTCTCGCTGAAAATTCGCAGCTTTTTTCCTTATGATCTCTTCATTTTCATAAGAGAGATTCTTCCCGATCGAAAGAAAAAAATCTCCCATTCCATACGCCAAAAGTGCATCCAGCAGACGCTCTCCTGCATCCTTACCGCCAAGAAGGAAGAATGTTTTTCTGCTTATGTCTACTGTATGTATAAACTGCGTTTCATTCCCATGAAGGCTGACGATCTTTGCATCTTCCCATGAAGTCCTAAGTTTTGCCGCAAAATAGACTACAGAAGAAATCCCCGGTATCAATTCAACTGTACAATTTTCCGCTGATCGCAGCAGCGCTGATTCCAGTTTTTTTGCTCCGCTGTAGAATCCGATATCACCGGAAAGCAAAACTACGATCCGTCTGTACTCCTTTTGTTCTTCTATATAAGAAAGAATCGATTCCCACCGATATTCCCTTAGAACAGCCCGCTTTTTTGTATCTTTTTCTTGCTGCAGAAACATCTCGGCACTTGCAAGCATCCGTGAAGCGCCGATCAGGCAATCGCTTGCAAGAATTTCTTCTTTCGCTCTTCCTGTCATCTCTTTCAGATTGCCTGCTCCGATCCCGATCAGTGATACCTTTCTTTTTTTCTCACACATCTTTATAACCTCTTGGAGTCACCATTTTTCCGTTCAGTTCCTTCGTATTTGAGTTGCCTATATAAACGGTTGTAAACATATCTGTCTGTGTTGTTTTCAGTTTTTCCAGAGACAGGATCTCATAAGATTCTCCTTCCCTGCCTATATTTTTTACAAGCCCGCATACAGTCTCTTTTGCCCGGGATCTAAGAATGATCTCACAGGCCTTCTCAAGATAATCAGCCCTCTTCCTGCTGGATGGATTATACAGACAGATCACAAAATCAGCCTCTGCTGCTGCCCGAAGTCTTTTTTCTATTAATTCCCACGGAGTCAATAAATCACTTAAACTGATGACCGCAAAATCATGCATCAAGGGAGCTCCTAAAACAGCAGCTCCGCCTGACGCCGCCGTAACTCCGGGAACGATCTCGATCCCAATATTCGGATACTTTTGCCCAATCTCAAAGATCAGTCCCGCCATTCCGTAAATCCCGCTGTCACCGCTGCATATCATGGCAACGTCACAGCCTTTCTCCGCTTCCTCAAACGCCATCTTGCAGCGATCCGTTTCTTTTCTCATCGGAGTACTTAAAAACTGTTTATCAGGAAACAAAGGGCGCACAAGATCAATGTATACCGTATATCCGATAATGACCGGACATGCATCAAGAACTTTTTTTGCCCGCACCGTCATCTGATCTTCCGCCCCTGGTCCAAGTCCTACAACATATATTTTATTCATCCGCTGATCTCTCCTTTTCTGTCATGGCCGCATGGGAAGATGCCTGTCGAAATTCTGTCGTAAACGAAGGATCATATAATTTAGATCTTTCATACGTTCCATCCAAAACATGACCTGCAACAATAAGCGCTGTCTTCGTCACTCCTGCTTCTTCTGCAGTCTGCGCCAATGTTCCTACTGTACAGTTCAGCACTTTTTCTTCCGGCCATGTCGCCTTATATACGATTGCTGCCGGCGTATCTTGCGTATACCCTCCGCTGATCAGCTCTTTCGAAAGCTCCCTTAACATCCCCGTACTTAGAAAAATAACCATCGACGCACCATGAGCCGCAAAACTTCTGATCGACTCTTTGTCAGGAACCGGTGTTCTTCCTGCCATACGGGTAATCACGACGGACTGAGAAATACCCGGAAGCGTATATTCTGTTTTAAGCGCAGCCGCTGCTCCGCAAAAAGAACTGACCCCCGGACACACTTCGTATTCAATCCCCAGTTGTTCCAGCTCATCCATCTGCTCTTTAATCGCTCCATACAGACAAGGATCCCCTGTATGAAGCCGGACAATCTTCTTTCCCTGAGCTTCTCCTTCTTTCATCACTTCCAGTACTTCTTCCAGTGTCATCTTCGCACTATTGTAAACCGCACACGTTTCTTTACAAATACAGAGAAGTTTCGGGTTCACAAGTGATCCCGCATAAATTACAATATCTGCCTCTTCCAAAAGGCGCTGACCGCGCACAGTGATCAAATCTTCCGCACCCGGACCTGCTCCAACAAATGTGACCATCCTTTTCTTTCCTTTCCTGCTCTAAGCTTCTCTATTTTTTCAGCTTTCTTGTTCTTTTTTTCAGCCTTCCTTTTTCCCTTTTACGATAAGCAGCGAATAATACCCCGCCTGCTCAGGAATTTCTTCTGTAGAAAGAGAAAGCTTTTCCGAATCCATCCCGCAGTTTTCTACCATTTTTGCCTCTAACCCATTTTCAAGAAGAAAACGTTTCACTTCCGCCATTTTCCGTCCACTTTTCATAAATACCTTTGTTCCCGATAACCGTATGCTCTCTTCCACTCCGTAAGAGGCAGGTATAATATGCAGTTCATCTCTGTTTTCCGAAAGAGAGATGTCAAGACGAGCCGCCGCCGCGCAAAAAGACGGGATGCCGGGGATCAGCTCCGTTTCATATCCCATTCGCTTCACTCTTTTATGCACATACATACAAGTAGAATAAATACCTGGATCGCCGATCGTAAGAAATGCAACATTTTTGCCCTGATTTAATTTTTCACCTGTAAATTCTGCGTCTTTATCGTGAATCTGCATCAGTTTTTTCCGATCTTTGATCATCGGCATCGGCAGAAAGATCAACTCTTTATTCTCTATCTCTGGATAGACCTGTTTTACAATCTGAAAAGCTGTGCACTGTCCGGCATATTTTTGATCTGCCTTTTCACTCGGTTCTTCCAGAGTGCTGTCCGATACCGGAATGGCGATAACGTCGCTTTTTTGTATTGCATGCAATGCTTTTAATGTCAAAAGTTCAGGATCTCCCGGTCCAACTCCGACACCTGTAAATTTCCCTTTCATAACGTCTTCGTCTCCTTTTCTCTATGCGTGACAGAACGATTCATCCGATCAAACAGCTCGTCTGCCTTTGATGTTTTTCCCAGAATCCCTTCTTCGTTTGAGAAAACGACTGCCCCGATCTCTAATGTTTCCCCGGCTCTGTTTGTCAGATAAAATTCAATCCGATCCATTACACTTTTCATTACTTTTTCGAGAAATCCATATCTTTTCAACAGTTCCAACGCCTCCGATGTATTTATACACTCCATAATCGAGCGCACAACCGACGTCTCAGCGCCAGCCAAAGCCGCATGAACTGCCAGCACTTCCATCCTGCAGTCCGCCTGCCTGGAATGAGTATTCATCACTCCTGCCGCCAGCTTGACAAACTTCCCGATATGACCGATCAGGAGAATCCCTTTCATCCCAAGTAATTTTGCATCGTCGATCGTCTCTCCGATATAGTTGCTGCATTTTACGGTCAACTCTTCATCGACGCCAAGTTCTTCGCGCAAAAAATCCATTCCGTAATTCCCCGGGACTACATAACACCTGTCATGTCCTGTCTCCTTTCGCATTTTCATTTCCAGCCAGATCGTATCTGTCAGCGCCTTTTCGCTCATCGGCTCCACAATTCCTGTCGTTCCGAGAACTGACAATCCATCTACGATCCCCAACCGTGGATTAAACGTCTTTTTCCCAATCTCTTTGCCGTCTGGAATAGAGATCGTCACCTTGATCTTCCCGTTATACTGATACTTTTCACATTCCTCTTCCACTGCTTCGGCAATCATTTTCCGCGGGATTTTATTGATCGCAGGAAAACCTTCCTTCTGTTCTAATCCCGCTTTTGTCACCCGCCCGACTCCTTCCCCTCCGGCAAGGATGAGACGTTCTCCAATCTCAAAACAGCGTGCGGTGTCTTCTTCCTTTCCAAGAAACAGCTCGTTCTTTTCCACTCTTGCATATACTTTCATACCATCCGTCACATCGGGATCATCACCGCTGTATTTTGAAACTGCACACTGCACATAATCTGCAGTCCTGACGGTTGACTCTACTTCCAAATACAGCTCAATTCCTTTCGGAGTCATCAGTTTTACATGTGTAATTTCCTCTTTTCCAAGCAGCATCGCCGCCGCAGCTTTCGAAGCCGCAGCCGCACAGCTTCCTGTTGTATATCCATACCGAAGCCCTGACCGGTTTCTTCCGATCTCCTGTCTCATTTTGCAGTCTTCTCCTGATTTCTTATAATTCCGCAAGCATCTGCTGTGGATTTTCCGCCGCTTTCACTTTGCCGAATACTTTTTCGATCACACCGTCTTCATTGATCAAATAAGTAGTGCGGACAACACCCATCGTCTTTTTCCCATACATATTTTTTTCCTTCCATACATCATAAGCCTGGATGCACGATAACTCTGTATCCGAAAGAAGGGTAAACGGAAGTCCGTATTTCTCTTCAAACTTCTTGTGTGACGCCACGCTGTCCTTACTTACTCCGAGCACAACTGCTCCTTTTTCTAAAAACTGTGGATATAATTCTCCAAAACCACATGCCTGTTTTGTACAACCGGGTGTATTATCTCTCGGATAAAAATATAAAACAACCTTTTTCCCTTTGTACTCTTTCAATGTGTGTACTGTTCCGTTCTGATCCGGCAATTCAAATCCCGGCGCTTTCATTCCTGCTTCTAACATTTGTTTTTCCTCCTGCTTTTCTTTTTATTTTTTTGTTTTCTTTTTATTGCTTCTTTTCTTTTTTACTTTTATATCTTTTTTACTTTTAATGTCTTTTTTGTTTTGGCTCTACAGAACCGCTTCCTCTATATGTTCTGTAAATATTTTTCTGATCCCTTCAAGTTCTCCCAATCCTTTTAAAATCACTCTGACTTCATATCCCTTTTCCTCAAGCTCACTTTTCCAGGATTCTTCCTCCCCTGCCATATCATTTTTCGCATGATCTCCCGCAACAAACATAAACGGCATAAGCACAACTTTTTTCCTTCCTGATATTTCCAGCTTTGCCATGACATTTCTTAAATCCGGGAAACTTTCCACTGTTCCGACAAGCGCCTGATTATATCCCAAAGCATGAAACGTATACTCCAGTGTCGGATAGGCAGAATTTGCATGATGGTCCGTTCCATGTCCCATCAGCACAAGCATCTCGTCTTCTTCTACTTTCGTTTTCTCCATTACTGCATGGATCGCCTTTTTATAATCTTCTACGGAACTAAGGAGCGGTTTTCCGACATGCACTTTCCGAAACAACTGCATCTTATCAAAAACATCTTCCAGCATCCGGTCATTTTCTATCCCGTTAATGACATGAGTCGGCTGAACGATAACCTCTTCAATCCCGTCTGCCGCCATCCTTTCCAGCGCCTTTTTGACCGGATCGATCTGTATGTCTGCGGTACGTCTTAACTTCTTTATGATCATATTGCTTGTAAACGCCCTGTATACAGCCGCTTCTTTAAACGTCTCTGCGATTTCCTTTTCAAGTACATCAATCGTTTTTTCCATCGTATCAAGATGGCTTGTTCCAAAACTGACTACAAGAATCCCTTTTCTCATTTTACATCTCCTCTCTGCTTCTGTCTGTTCTGACACTTTCCGCAAGTCTTGCTTCTAAGTCTTCCCATGTGCGCGGCAGTCGGTCTTCCTCTGATAAAATTTTTTTCTCGATTAATTTTCTGTACACCCGAAGAACAGCCGGCATTTCTAACTCTGCCTCCTTTAGACCTTCAAGATCCTGACATATTTCTTCTGCTTCACCGTGACGAATGACTCTTCCTTCATGCATAAGCACGATCTCATCCGCCCATCCGTAGGCATACTCTATATCGTGAGTTGCGATCAATACCGTAATTCCTCTTTCCGATAAATGTCCGATCATTTCATTAACTTTTTTCGTGTGCTTCATATCAAGCGCAGCCGCAGGTTCATCTAAGATCATCACCTTCGGATGCATAACTAAAATATCTGCAATCGCGACCTGCTTCTTCTGTCCTCCGCTTAAAGCATGCGTCGGCTGGTCTTGAAACGAAGAAAGCTCCAATTCTTCGATCACCTGTCTGACCGCTCTTTCTGCTGTCTCCTCATCTGCTCCTAAATTCAATATTCCAAATGAAATTTCTTCATATACACTTGCCGAAAAAAGCTGCTCGTCTGGATTTTGAAATACAATCCCGACTTTGCGTCTCACATCTAAAAGACCTTTTTTTGTATATTCTATCTGCTTTCCATCTATTAAGATCCTACCGAAATCCGGTCTTCGAATCCCGTTCAAGCAAAGAAAAAAAGTTGATTTCCCTGAACCGTTTCCGCCCATAACCGCCACTTTTTTCCCTTTGCGAATTTTCAAATTCAAGTGATCAAGCGCCTTTGTTTTACTTCCTTCATATGTATAATCTACATTTTCCGCCCGGATCACATACTCGGTTTCTTCTCTTTCTTTTCCTTCTTTGTTTCTTTTTTCTTTAAACATGTTTTTGTCTGTTTTCTTAATATCTATCTTATTCATAACATCATCCGTTCTGCTGCCGCACAAATCATCAAAAGAATTTCAAATACCGCCAATAAAAAAATCTCTTTCCTTTTCACCTGCTGTTTCAAGCGCAGCACCTTTACTGTCCCATCATAGCCCCGCGCTTCCATCGCATCATACATTGCATTCGCCTTGCGAAAAGAGATCAAAAATAAAGAAACACTCATTTTCCCGAAAGACCGAATCTGTGTGCGATAATCTTTGTTTCCAAGCCGGGCTTCCTGCGCCGTCATAATCGCCGACGCCGTATGCAAAAGAAGAAAGACGAAGCGATAAATCAGCATCATCAATTCAATAAAGAGCTGAGGCATATGGATCTTTTGCAGCACCCCGATCAGATCCGTCATCGTCGTATTCAGCGAGAGGAAGTAAAGACATGATACGGACGCCAATGCCGTGACACACAAATTAACTGCCCAAAAAATGGATTCATAACTTGCCGTCACATAAAATCCCCCTATCCTTACGGCAAATGCATCCATAGGGACTTTTGATATGTTCAAAAAAACTGCTCCTGTCCCGACGATTAAAAATGCAGCAGGAATCAGCAATAGCTTCACATAGCGGGAAAAAGGAATCTTCCCCTTTCCCACTGTCAAAACTCCGTTTGCGATAAACACGATCAAAGACGCTGCATAGGAACGGCTCAAAATACAAATGAGAAGAGAAGAAATGGCATACACTGACTTCTCCGCTGCATTGACATATCTTAATTTTGAACTATAACACAGCTTATCTATAACGATCATTTACCGCTCCTTTCTAATTTATTCCAAAACCATTCTACTCATTTTACTTTTCCTGCAATGTTTCATATGCCTGTTCTCCCAGTTTGTCCGTCCATTTCTTGCGTTCCACAAACCTTCCCATTAGAAAGGCAATGATTCCGACTCCGATTCCTGTCTGAATGCAGAAAATAAGACTTTCTACTTCCCCCGGAAGTTCCCGATTTAAGGCAGTTTCCAAAACAGGGGTAAACCATGGTTCATATTCTCCATGTATTTCTTCCACCATCACGCTGCCCGCATCATCTGAACCGCCAAACTTTGCTTCTTTTAAGGCAAAAAGAGGAACAACCGCAATCAATACAACCGCGACCAATAATAGAATTACTGTTTTTTTATTTTTACTCATCCTACTTTTCCTCCTTTTTTTCTTTGAAGAATCCTATACTTCTCAGCTCCGGCTTTGCATATGTCTCTAATCCGATCACGATCACAACTGTAAGAAATCCTTCAATCACGGCAAGAGGAATCTGGGTCGGTGCGAACACCCCGAGAAACTTTACCGCCGACGCCCCGATTCCTCCTGCCTCGGACGGATAAGCAAGCGCAAGCTGGATGCTTGTCACGCAATATGTAAACAGATCTCCCAAAAAAGCAGCGAAAAAGATGCCGACTCTTCGGTTCATGTTCAATTTTTGACATAATTTATAAATTCCAAACGAAACAACCGGACCTGCAACCGCCATGGAAAACGTATTTGCTCCAAGTGTCGTCAGTCCTCCGTGCGCTAAAAGCACCGCCTGAAAAATCAGAACGATCACTCCGAGCACACTTACGGACGCCGGTCCGAATAGAATTGCTCCCAGTCCCGTTCCCGTCATATGGGAACAGCTTCCCGTAACAGACGGGATCTTCAATGATGAAATAACGAAAATAAACGCTCCCGACATTGCGATCAGCGTTAAATTTCTCCGATTTTCTTTTACTTTATTTTTCAATGAAATAAAACCTGCGATCAGAAACGGCAGGCAGACGATCCCCCACGCGATACAATATCCTGCCGGAAGATATCCTTCCATAATATGCATCGCATTCGATACAGGCGCTACGGCAAATATCGCCGCAAATGCGATAGATGCTTTCAATAAGATTTTTTCTTTTTTTGACATGTTTTTTCTCCTTGATCATAATCCCGTAATCTACGAACTCATTTGAAAGTGAATATTCTGACTTAGGGATCAACGCAAATATTCCGCCTTCCCACAGAATCTTATTCCGCAGTGGCATCAGGAATACCGCTCCTCCAATACAGCAACGGGTATTGTGCAGGATTCTCACCTGACTTCCTCACAGATATCCGCCAAATAACTTCATCCGCAATCCGGCGTCCAAAACAAACTCGCTTTTATATCTGTTTATCTTTCAAACGTATGCCGAGTCCGACTAATACTCGATCCCTTTTCGTGCCCGGATTCCCAGGTCATAAGGGTGCTTCACCTTGCAGATCTCGGATACATAATCCGCTTTCTCCACAAGACGTTGGTCAGGATTGCGTCCGGTTAAGACAACTTCCAGACCTGTCGGTTTCTGTTCCAAAAAGCGAAACGCTTCTTCCTTCGGGATCAGCCCATACCCATATGCCGCCATAAACTCATCCATAACAAGCACATCATATGTTTCCTCCGATACTTTTCTCAAGATTTCATTCCACAGATTTCCATATATCTGCTTCACTTCTTCCCTCTCTTTTTCCGCCAATGTATTATAGAAACCATGTGATTTTTCCAGATGAATAACTTCGATTTCCGAAATTTCATCCAAAATTTTCAGCTCTCCTGAATTTTCATTTTTCAAAAAACGGGCAAAAAGCACTTTCTTTTCGCAGCCGGCCGCTCTCACCGCAAGTCCGATCGCAGCAGAAGTCTTTCCCTTGCCGTCTCCACAATAAATATGAATCAAACCTCGTTCCATCGTTTTTTCCTCTCTGTAAAAATCCTTTACATTTTACCACAAATATACACGCTATGACAATATTTTGTGCTATACTAAGTTGAGTCATACTAAAAAAAGAAATCTTCTGATTGTTTGCTCTGCAAAAACAGTCGTACAGACACATCTCATTTTCGCACAAAATGCAAACCTTCAGTACAAATTATAAGGAGGAACAAAATGAATTTTACTTTTGCTCATAACAACTTAAACGTCTATGATCTGGACGCCTCTTTACAGTTCTATAAAGAGGCACTCGGTCTTACTGTAACCCGCACAAAAGAAGCTTCTGACGGCAGCTTTAAGCTTGTTTATCTCGGAGATGCAGTCACCCCTCATAAACTGGAACTTACGTGGCTTCGAGATATGGATCGCCCCTACAATTTAGGCGATAACGAGATTCACCTTGCATTTGAAACCGACGATTTTGATGCGGCTTACGCAAAACATAAAGAAATGGGATGCATCTGCTTTGAAAATCCGGGTATGGGAATCTATTTTATTTCCGATCCAGACGGATATTGGCTGGAGATCGTACCGCAGAAATTATAAGATCCAAAGGGCGGTCTTTCGGTTCTTTTCTTACAAAAAAACCAGCGCCCCCAGACGCTGGTTTTCCCTATCTTCAAAGATTTTTATATAATTTATAACAGCAGGAGGTTCTTATGGAACATTACACATTGCCTCATCAGCACAATCAATCGATGTCCCAGCTCATGGAACATTTTCCGGATATCGAAGCCTTCCAGTCCGCTGCCGATATCTTCAAACAGTTAAGTGACCCTACACGAGTCCGCATTTTTTGGATCTTATGCCATTGCGAAGAATGCGTGATCAATATCGCTTCCATGATGGAAATGAGCAGCCCTGCAGTCGCACACCACTTACGTCTGCTTCGTGCAAGCGGACTGATCGAATCCAGACGGGAAGGTAAGGAAACATATTACCGCGCCGGGACGTCATCGAAAACACAGACGCTTCACCATATCATCGAAAAAATAATGGACATTTCCTGTATCACCAAAGAGGATTAATGTTCTCCGCTTTTACAGATTTTGGACACGAAGCGCCCTGACTGCATTTAAGACTGCAAGAATCATAACTCCTACATCCGCAAAGATCGCAAACCACATATTTGCAATTCCTAATGCACCGAGTCCAAGACAGGCAAATTTGATCACCAATGCAAACACAATATTTTGATATACGATCCGCAAACATTTTTTAGATATTTTGATTGCTTTCGATATCTTCAGCGGGTCGTCATCCATCAATACCACATCTGCTGCTTCAATCGCAGCGTCCGACCCCATGGCGCCCATTGCAATTCCAATATCTGCGCGAGTGAGTACCGGAGCATCGTTGATACCATCCCCTACAAAGACAAGTTTTTCCTTCTCTGATTTTTCAGCAAGAAGCTTTTCGACTTTTTCTACTTTATTTCCGGGGAGCAATTCACTGTACACCTCATCGATTCCCAAAATATCCGCTGTCTGTTCTGCAGTTTTCTTCGAATCTCCGGTCAAAATCACTGTTTTTTTGATACCCGCTCTTTTTAATTGTTCAACGGCCTCTTTAGAGTGCTCTTTCACAATATCGGAAATCACTATATGCCCTGCATATTCTTTATCAATCACCATATGAATGATCGTACCTGCCGTATGACATTCCAGATATTTTACTCCTAATTCTTTCATCAGTTTTCCATTGCCTGCCGCAACTTCATGACCATCGACAACGGCCGTGACCCCATGTCCGCTGATTTCCTGAATATCAGAAACTCTGCTTCTGTCGATTTCTTTTCCATAGGCTTTCTGCAGACTCTTACTGATCGGATGTGAAGAAGCACATTCTGCAAGAGCCGCATATTCCAATAATTTTTCTTCTTCCAAACGGTTATGATGAACTCCGCTCACCTCAAAAGTTCCCTTTGTCAGCGTACCTGTTTTATCAAACACAACATATTTCGCCTGTGATAACGTTTCCATATAATTCGATCCTTTGATCAGGACGCCTGCCTTGCTCGCTCCTCCGATTCCCGCAAAAAAGCTGAGCGGAATGCTGATCACAAGCGCGCATGGGCAACTGATAACAAGGAAGGTGAGCGCCCGGTAAATCCATACGCTCCACTGCGCTGTCTGCCCCGGCAATAACATCTGTATAACAGGAGGTAAAAGCGCTAATGCCAATGCTCCATAACATACCGCAGGCGTATAAACTTTGGCAAATTTAGAAATGAAATGCTCGGATTTTGATTTTCTGGAACTGGAATTTTCCACAAGTTCCAGTATCTTAGATACCGTAGACTCACCGAATGCTTTTGTTGTCCGCACTTTCAGAACACCTGTCATGTTGATACAGCCGCTGATGATCTCATCGCCCTGCCGTACATCACGGGGGATACTTTCCCCTGTCAAAGCGCCTGTATTCAAACTGGATTTTCCTTCTACAACAATGCCGTCTAACGGTACTTTTTCACCTGGCTGCACAACGATGATGCTTCCCACTTCCACTTCGTCCGGATCTGCTTTCTCCAGTTTTCCGTCATGTTCCACATTTGCATAGTCAGGTCGGATATCCATCAATTCACTGATATTCTTTCGGCTTTTCCCAACTGCATAGCTTTGAAACAATTCTCCGATCTGATAGAAAAGCATTACTGCGATTGCTTCATTATAATCACCGCTTTTGGAAGAAACGGCAAGTACAAACGCTCCAACAGTTGCAACAGCCATCAAAAAATTCTCATCAAATACGCGGCGGTTCCTAATTCCCTTTCCTGCTTTTCTCAAAATATCATATCCGATAATGAAATAAGCGATCAAATAGAGAACCAACCGTAAAATTCCCTCTGCCGGAACAAAATTTAATCCAATCGTCAAGAATGCTGTGACGAGAATCCGGGCCAGCATTTTTTTTTGCTTTTTACTCATTGTATCCTCCCGCTTTATGATATATATTCAATTATTCATGTACACTCTGTAAAGCAGCCCTCTGTACATGATACATACAAGATCCTTTCTTAAAATTCAATCTCACAATCCGGCTCCACTTTTTTACAGGCTTTTAATACCTCTTTCATCACTTCTTCCGGCTCTTTTCCTTCTTCAAAACGAACGATCATTTTCTGTGTCATAAAATTCACGGTCACATCTGCGACTCCTACAATTTTTTTCGCTGCATCTTCCATCAAATTCGCACAATTTGCACAGTCTACTTCGATTTTATACGTTTTTTTCATCTCTGATACCTCTTCTCTTTCCATATATTTTACTCATTTCAATAATTAAACATTTGTTTAATCTTTATAGCTGTAATATACACCTCTTCCATCAGGATGTCAATCTTTTTCTATTTTCAAATGCAAAAATATGCTTCCGAACATCCCAGAAGGTTCTTCCTTTCCCATGATAAAAGTTTCTTACACAATAAAAGCAGGAGCTGTACTCACAACTCCTGCAATTTACTTATGTATCATTTACCTTATTTCATACATTTATGTACGTTTTCTCAAAACATCGCCAATTCTGTTGATCTATTGACGAACATAAACCATTCCTGCCTGAACAGGTCCAATCTTCACAGGTTCACTCTCCTGCGGTGCGTGGATCATCATACCATTTCCGATATAGATTCCACAGTGATCCCAGTTCGTACACACATCACCAGGCTGCGGATCGCTGACACGAGGCCATCCCATGAATGTATATGTCGTTCCTACACGGCTATAACTTCCTGTCAGACAATAGCCAACAAGACCTGAACAGTCAAAAGCATTCGGTCCTGTCGCCCCCCATACATAAGGAAGTCCGATACATCCGTATGCACGGTCAACAATCACATTCCCTGTTACCGGATCATAAGGAGCTGCACTGCTGCCGCCTGAAGATCCTGCATTTCCCGGATTCGAAGGCGCCACTGTGCCTGGGTTCACATTATTCTTCGCTTCCTCTTCCTGTCTGCGGCGTTCTTCTTCCGCTTTCCGTTCCTCTTCCGCTTTTCTTGCTGCTTCCTGGATCATACTGTCAAGATTTGTAATCTCATCTTTTTTAGAATTGATCGTCTCTGTCAGCGTTGCCTGCTCTGCCTTATATTCCTTCTCCGTTGCCTCCAGATTCTTCTGTTCTGTCTCAAGCGTTTCCTGAAGATTCTCAATCTCTGTCACTGTATTCGTATATTCTTTGAGCTGTTCACGGTCATACTCATGCATCTTCTGCGAATATTCCGCCTGACTAAGCATACTTGACATATCGCCGGATGTCATAACTTTCTCAACCGTAGCGCTGCCTGTTCCGGATTCATACATAAATTTGATCCGCTTTTTCATAGCCTCGTACTGCTCTTCTTTTTTCTCTTCCGCAACTTTCAGATCTTCCTGTGCCTGAATGATTGCTTCTCCTGTTTCGATCAGCTTAAGTTCCAACTCATTCGCCTTTTGGATCAACGTATCGAACTGAGACTGAAGATCAGAAAGTTCACTTTCCGCTTCTGTTTTCTGATTCTTTAAATTTTCTTCATCTGATGCCGGATTCGCAAACGCAGGCGTCACCACCAGCGAGCAAATCAAAGCAGATGCCAAAAATGCACTATGTACTCTTTTTAATCTCATACTGCCACCTTTCCTCATTTTTTTATCTATGTCCCCACATAATAACATCATACAACACAAGCGTCTGCTTTTCAACAAAGTTTACGAAAAAAACACAAAAACATCCGACATGCATTTTGTTCCTATGAATGTCAGCAAAAATGCAGGGTATTTGTATCATTTACTTCTATTATTATAAAATAAATAATAACAAATATCCTGCATTTTTTCAATACTTTTTTAACATTTCCGTAACATTTTCCTTGTTTCTTACAACTCTTCTCCAGTCTGTTTTCTCATCAAGCCTTTGATTTATTCTTCTCTGATAACTGTTTTTTGCATAGAAAGAAACAAAAGTGAACAGACAAGCGCGCCCACGATTACCACCGCCGCCATCTGCATCGGCTCTGACAAAAAATAAGTAAACAAACCTGCCTGTAAAAAAAGAACAGAACATATATTAAGTACAATATGAAGAAGTACCGGGGCTTTCAGGGAACCAAACTTCTCATAAACATACGCCAAAAGCATTCCTAAAAGAAAACTATATACGATCTGAATTCCACCGGAATGCATGAATGCATACAAAATTGCCGTACACACCATGGAGTACGCAAAACCTTGGCGCTCCCGAAACCGTTTAAACAAAATCCCACGAAACATCAATTCTTCCGATATCGGAATAATTATTCCTAAAGCGATCACTGCCAAAGGCAGACTGACCGCTCCGCTTATCAATGTTTCCTGTACGCTTTCCGGATCATAAAACGCAAACTGCGCCATCATCATCAGACACTCTGCCGCAATACCGCCTGCAACCCCAAACAGTACAAGTATCCAATAACGGGAGAATCCCGCCTGTTTTATCTCAATCCCGCACTGCCGTTCTGCCTTCCGATCCCGACGAAACAAAATCACTGTCATGATCATTGACGCTAATGACGCTAATGTCGTAATCACAAGACTGTACTTTGCAACGATTTCGTATGCCGGCTGCATCGCATCCATATATGCACTCATCACATCCTGCATAGCGGGATAACCGCTTTCCCGAACGAGATCTCTATATGCTCCCATCATATACGGAAATGTGATCACGAACTCTGCGCAAAATTCCACAATCCAGCGAATACCAAGATATCCAAGAAGGGGACCCATCAGACTCCAGAACGGAGTTTTTCTTTGAATCTGATTCATCGGCTTTCCCTCTCTTTCTCCCAATTTATAAGCCACTTTTCTATCTTTTCTTTTTCTCCGCGAACCGTTCCCTGAACCATCTCAGGCTTTCCGCCTCCGCGGCCGTCAAACTGTGCATGAAACTCCTTTGCCAAATCGCGCACGTTCTGCTGCCTGCTTCCCAAAACATATCGGTATCCGTCTGAATCATTTCCATAAAATACCGCACAGGAAGGATGTCCTGCATCTAAAACAAAATTCATCAGTATACGCATAGAATCTCCGCTGAACTCCTCTGTAAAAATGCAGACAGACTTTCCGTTTTTCGGAATCATATCAGCCCTTGCCCTGACAAAATGTTTCTCCTTCTCCGAAAGTTCATACTTCAGTCTGCTTACTTCCTCAGACAGATGTACCACCGCTTCTGCAATCTCTCCTTCTTTTGCACAAAGAAGACGGGAAATTTCTTTTGTCTGATTTTCTTTGCGCACATAGTCTGCAAGCGCACGAACACCACACAACATTGTAATTCTGACGCCGCCTTTATATCTCTGCATATGAACCAGTTTGATTATTCCGATTTCTCCGGTATACGCCGTATGAGGCGCGCAGCAGGCACAGCAGTCATATCCCGGAATCTCGATAATACGAACCTGTCCCTCGATCTCAATCTTACTTCTATATTCGATCTGAGACAGTTCCTCCTTCTTCGGATAATGTGTAAGCACCTTAAGGTTTTTCCACACAGCCTCGTTTGCTTCTGCTTCAATCTGGCGAAGCTGTTCCTCCGTAAGCTCACCATCGAAATCCATCGTACAATCTTCACTTCCAAGATGAAAGCCGACATTATGATATCCGTATGCCGCGTGAATCAATCCGGAAACAATGTGCTCACCCGTATGCTGCTGCATTTTCATAAACCGTTCTTCCCAATCAATGCGCCCCTCCACGGATGTTCCGACTTCCAGACAACCGTCTGTTACATGAAAGATACGACCGTCCCGTTCACAAACATCTAACACCCGAACGATCTTCCCTGCTCTTTCTGCTTTTTGGGATTTTTCTGCTCTTTCTGTTGTGTCTGTTATTTCTCCCGTCTCATTTACATCAGCTCCGAGCAAACACAGGACTCCGGTATCGGCATATTGTCCTCCGCCCTCAGGGAAAAAGGCCGTCCGGTCAAGTTCAACCTCATAACATTCTTTTCCGTTTCCTTTTTTCCCTTTTCTGCATTCTGCCTCGACGCAGGAGAGAACCTCTGCCTTAAATTTTGAAAGATGACTGTCTTTATAAAACAGTTTTTCTGTCATTTTCTATTACATCCTTTCCGGTGCTTCAAAACCAAGCAGATCAATGCATGTCTCCAATACGCGCTTTGTCAGTCCAAGAAGAGCAATGTAGCCAGAACGTTTCTCTTCGTCTTCCTCTGAAAGAATCTTCGTCTCATGATAAAATTTATTAAACTCGTTGGCAATCTCATAAATATAGGCGCATAATTTGTGCGGAGCTTTCTCTTCGTACACTGTTTCGAATACGTCATTAAATTTCAACGTTTGGAGCATAAGAGCCTTCTCATACACATTCTGAGCCGGACGGATGGAGAGTTCTTCCATCTTTCCGCCATTTTCTTTGTATTTTGCCAAAATCGACTTAATACGCACGATCGTATAAAGAATATACGGACCTGTATTTCCTTCAAACGAAGTAAAACGATCTACATCAAAAACATAATCTTTAGACGCCTGATTCGACAGATCGCCATATTTGATCGCCGCAAGACCGACAATTTGAGCGGTCTTTTTTGCTTCCTCTTCTTCCACTGTACGATTGCCCATAATCTTTTTATACATTTCGTCATTAATCTCATTGATCAGATTTTCAAGACGCATAACGCCGCCGTCACGAGTCTTAAACGGTCTTCCGTCTTTTCCGTTCATTGTACCGAATCCAAGAAATTTCAATTCCGTCTTCGGGTCTACGATCCCCGTCTTCTTTGCACAGCGGAATACTTGCGTAAAATGAAGTTCCTGCCGCTTATCTACTACATAAATTACTTCATCCGGCTGGTAATCTTCTTCTCTTTGCACAAGTGTTGCAAGATCTGTCGTATCATAAAGCGCCGCACCGTCCGACTTCAAAATCATACACGGCGGAACTTCTTTATTATCTGTCTCTTCCTGAACATCTACTACAAGAGCACCTTCATCATAACGCGCAAATCCTTTTTCTTTTAACATCTCTACCATATCCGGAATATATTTTTGCGCGTCCGCCTCCCCTTTCCAAAGATCGAACTCTACATTCAATTTCTCATAATTCTTCTTAAGGTCTGTAACAGAGACATTCATAATATGATTCCAAATAGCCCTGTATCCTCTATAGCCATTTTGGAGAAGATAAGTCGCATGCAATGCTTCTTCCTTGTACGCTTCGTCCTTTTTTGCATATGCGCTTGCTGTCGGATATATCTCTTCCAGTTCTCCGATCGTAAACGGAGCCTCTTTCGGATATTCTCCGGAAAAATCTTCATCAAAGTACGGCAATTCCGGTTTGCGCTTCTTCAGTTCCGTGATAATCAGTCCCATCTGGTATCCCCAATCGCCGAGATGGATGTCTCCGATCACTTTGTTTCCTTTAAAGCGGATGATCCGTTTCACACTCTCACCGATGATCGCCGAACGCAGATGTCCTACATGAAGCGGCTTCGCTACATTCGGTCCGCCATAATCGATCATGATCGTCTCCGGAGCTTTTGTCTCTTCTACACCAAGTTTTTCCTTATCCGACATCTTATTCAAATAGTCCGCAATACTTTGCGGTGCAAGCTTCAGATTGATAAATCCCGGCTTCACAACTTCTACCATCTCAAAATAGGAACTTTCTTTCAAATATACCGCCACATCTTCCGCGATCATAAACGGAGCTTTTTTATATTTTTTTGCTCCTGCCATCGCGCCATTGCACTGATATTCGCACAAATCAGGACGATTAGAAAGAGTTACTTTGGCAAGTTCTTTATCATAACCGGCTTTTTCAAAAGCTGTTTCCATCTCTGTTGTAATTAAGTCCAACATTGTTTTCAATTTTCTACACTCCTTTATCTCGAAACTCTTTATCATATGAATGATATTCTAACATGTATCAGTTTTCACGGCAACAAACAACTTGAAAACACTTTACATTTTACTCACTTTGTGCTAGGATAATTAAAGTTGTTTGAAACAACGATGCGTCTGTAGCTCAGTGGATAGAGCAATGCCCTCCGGAGGCATGTGCGACGGTTCGACTCCGTTCAGACGCTTTTTTCATGCTCTTTTACAATCCGTTCTTTCATATCAGGATCAAATTTTCCATTCCGCAGCATCTCAATTTCATATTTATACGGCGCATACGACTTTTTCGGATTTGCCGACGACGGTATATATGGTGTCTCAAGAATCTTGGGAACGTCTGCAAAATCTTCGTGATGAACAATATAATTGATCGCATCAAATCCAATATGCCCGAACCCGATATTCTCATGCCTGTCTTTCGCAGCTCCCGGAACATTCTTGCTGTCATTAATATGAAATACGGCAATCTGATCTTTTCCTATAATATGGTCAAATTCTCCTATCACATCATCAAAATGATGAATAATATCATAACCACTGTCGCTCGTATGACATGTGTCAAAACAAACTCTCAATTTATCGTTATATTTTACTCCATCATAAATCCGCGCCAATTCTTCAAAC
>OGRC01000190.1_pt1 | contig 56181 bp, 46 predicted proteins | sample 1553431 | NCBI WGS metagenome assembly OGRC01 (sample SAMEA2580064, study PRJEB22360) | human gut metagenome | biome: human gut; feature: human-associated habitat; material: faeces | place: Denmark | collected 2008/2010
AAACTATTTTTATTAATAATTAAATCAATTAAAGAATAAAAAGTATGAGTTGGAGTGATGAATTTTTTAATGGACTTGCCTCTGGTAAAGATCCACCAGAAGAAAGAAAAAGTAGAATTAAAAAATTAATACGAGAAGAATTAAATAAAAATCCAGTATTATCTAATGTCTTAAGAGAAAATAAAGCTGAAGGTAAATTCATAAAAGAATATACAGACAAAATTATTCGTTATAGTTGGTCCGACAGAGCAGTAAGAGAAAATATATGCTATATTATTAACTCTAAGTGCCCTATTGATCTTGCATTCACTTGGAGAAATACTAAACAAGGTCATGAATACTGGAGAAAAATTGATGATCTCGTAATAAACGAATTATCCAAATAAACTTTATTTACTAACAATTAAAATTATCAAAATTATGAGCGAAATTAAAGACGAAATCCGTAATGGTAGAATCATCAACAAAGAAGTAGTAACTGCAGCAGCTGAAGAACTGGCTAAAAAACGTAACGCAAAATTGACAAAGGAAATGATGCGTATCGCTGTTGACTCTGAATTTGAACGCAAAAATGCATTGTTGAATTTGCAGCGTAACCGTGACGAAGAAGATCCAATCAAAGCTTGTTTGAAGGCCAAAGAAGCAAATGAAATTGCAGTAAAAGAAGGAAAGATGACACCGGAAGAATTTCGTGAAGCAAATCGTAAAGCTGATGATGAAAAAGCTAAAGCTTTACGTAGTATTTCTGATGAATACTACACTCTGCGTAACCAATTGCAGAAGCAGTGTTATGACGTCCTGAACGACTGGGACGATTAATAACAACTCCGAACCTGTGCCGATAAGTACTGTAAAGCTTATCAATTAATATTAGTGTCTTTACAATAGAAGCTGCTTCAATAGTCTTTGTAGAGACACTAATATTAGTTAGTGCCGAAAGTTATTAAACCGAATGGATTTAGTAGGTAATTAAGTTGAATTAACAACTTCCCTCAAGTGCTATATGCCGTAGGGTGGAAAAACAACGTGCCACTGATCATGTGCCGAAGATCATTACTATTGTTTTAGCTATTGTACTTTATGTCCTGCATAAAAACAATAGGCTCTACTTGTAGAGTTTTATAGTAATGGTTATCAAAACACATATAGAAATTGTGCTTTATGCCGAAGTTTTAACAAGTGTCGAATAATCTATTAAATATAGTTTTTGAGATATTTACTAAAACTTCAATTTCTATCAGTCTATCAAAGGCACAGTAATCCTAAGTAATATAATGCTTTATGCTTAAATGTTATTTATAAAAGACGGAAATGCGTAAAAAGTCACATTCTAATGAAAGCGTCTTTAGACAGTAGAACATAGAATCCGATAACTTACGGTCGCTTTATAAAATATATTTAGTATTACTTAGGATAAACTCTTAAAAATTCACAATTATGGATTGGACAAGAGAAGACTTAGAAAATAAGTCAAAAGAAGAACTCATAGATATCATTATGAATATTCAAGAAGATATAGATTATCTTTACGAAAATACATATGACTATGAGGAATAGAGAGTAAGGAGAGAAATCTCCTTACTTTCACAATCATAAAATGATTGGATTATATTTAGATTTAATGAAAAATAGATATTCGCAATATAAGAACTGTATTGTGTCTCATTAGGCTTATTAATCATTGTTAGGACGAGGGTTCGACTCCCTCCAGCTCCACGCTCACAAGAGCTACAAGGGAAAACAAAACTAGGATTTTTGATCGTGTTGACCGTGCGCCAAGTTTTTAAATTTTAGAACGGTCAAAAGGGGCTGCATGGTTTTGACTAGCAATTAGAGAGATAAGATAGGTTCAACATTGTTTTATTAAATGGCAACACTATGTTTGTCACTGATTATTCTTGCGTAGCGTAAGAATATGATGCGTGCTAAATACGAAAGTTAGGGATACTCTTTAGTTCAATAGGTTAGAATCGTGATTTATCACGGAATGTGGGTTCGAGTCCCACAAGAGTAACAATTAACTTATGTTTAATTTCTTAAAAGTAATCAGATGAAAAAGATGACTTTAAGCCAATTACATGGTAATCTAAAGACTTTCAGTAAAGAATTTATAGGAGCTGGAAGTAGAAATAGTGTAGTTGGATTGTATCGGAAACTTATTGAGTTAGGAGCAATTCCATCCAGTAAGGAAAAGGATAATAGTCTTATTAGCTCTAAGCAAAAGATTGTTATTCTATGTGTTAACGATGGAATTAGAAGTAAATTCGCTCGTATCTCATTACATGAAAGATCATGGTGGGATTATTGGCATAACAAAGCACACAAGCATTGTAAGCCAGCTTATATTACTTATAACGTACCAAAACAAATGGGTACAGTAATAAGTAATTTAAATATTAAAGAATTAGAAACCCTAATCCCAGAGTAACATGGAACTATCTTATTGGATTTATTTTAAACCAGGTGAAAAAGATAAGCTTAAACAGATTATCGATGAAAATCCTAATCCTTTAATGGCAAATATTGCTATTCAAGAGGAGTTTGGTGTATCACTCACCGAAGCTGAGAAAATTATTGAGGTGTATAACAATAAAATTAACAAAACATGTCATCAAGAATCATAACGCTTAATAAACCAGGTTTATATGTTGCAGAACACAATTCTACTGGTAAGCAATTTTTAGTAAGTATAGGTGGTGAATTACCTATGTTACGTGTAATTAATATAATCAATTTATCTGATTTTGTTAGTGGTTTTTATGCTGATAATAAAGATAAACAAAAATTACAAGATGACATGGAAGCACATCCTAATACATACACTTATACTCCTATTCAAGTTAAATTAGAAAAAGAGTCTAAAGATGTAAAAGAAGATGTTCTTGATTTATCTAGATATTCAACATTAGTTGAAAATAAGGATAAATTATTAGGAATGGATGATAATATGGCAGTTATTACTATATGTAAAGATGAAGGTCTTGATGTAGCTATTGCCACTGAGATTTGGAAACAATTCAAATTATCATTACGACCGTGAATGCAGATGAAGTAAAAAAGTATATTTACGATAAATCTGCAAAGCTATCACAGCAGTTTATTGACTTCATTAAAAATGAAGGAGTTCCTAATTATTTATTACCATCATTTGATAATAATAGTGGTTATAGATGTGATTGGAACATAATAGGTGGAGAAGAAGCAAAAGAATATTTTAAACCTTATTATAAACCAATAAGTGATAAATTTATTCTTAGCTTAGAACAAAGAAAAAATGTACAAACTTGGTTATATAGAGTTAGTACTAAACTTTTTCTACCTGAATTGATGGTAGGAAGTCCTATCGCAACCGATAAAGTACAACTACGAATAGCTACTTCTTTAATCGACAAATTAAATATTCCAAGACAATATCGAGATTATCTATTTGATAATACTATATATTGTTTTTGGATTCGTAAACGAGCATATAGTAATTTCTTTTGGCAAGAAATAGTACAGCTTCCGTTTGCGCCAGATTATCGTTTAAATATTAAGTATTAAATGATAATAGGGTAAGAGAGATTGGGTTCTCTCTTACTCACTAATCCGTAGGCCTATGAAAGAAGAAGAAAAAATTCTAATCGAAAAGGCGAAGCACGGTGATGAAAAGGCCTTTAAGCAATTGTATGATAATTATTATCGTTTAATACGATATATTATATACGATGCAATAAAAGATGAAGAAGCAACAGCTGATTTATTATCTGTTACTTTTACTAAGGCCTTCAAACGTCTCGATTATTTTGTTGAAACTATTTCTTTTGAAGCATGGTTAAAAACTATTGCAGTAAATACAGTCATTGACTATATTAGAAAGAATAAGAATCAACAAGATAATATCTCTATAGATAATGAGGATAATACAATTCAAATATCTAGTGATAACGATCCCGAAACTGATTTAATTAAATCAGAGTCAATAGATATTCTTAGAATTGCATTAACTCGACTTAGAGCCAAATATAGGAACCTTCTAGAACTCAGATATTTTGGTAATCTAAGTTATGAAGAGTTAAGTGCTGAGCTTGGTATACCGGTTGGAACTGTAAAGTCTGACTTAAACAAAGCTAAGCATAGACTCAAGTATTATTTTCAAAAAATTTCAAAAACTAACAAAACATGACAACATTCATTGTATCTATGCTAGTAATTATCGGTATTGTTGCAATTGCACGATATTACGGTAGTTCGTCAATGGCAAGCAATTTATTGCTTACTTTGGCATTTTCTGTTGTCGTGGGTCTTGGTATTCAATTTGCTACTAAAGGAAACCATAGTAAAAAAGAGAATACTAAGATTGAAAATTCCATTGCAGTTAGTAATCCTGTATCCACACAGTCTGTTTGTACAGTGTTGGAACCTGTAAAAACTAGCCATTCTGGGGCTGTGAGTCAGGTACAGGATTATAAAACTGTAGTAAAGGAGTTTCCACGATTAAATTCTAAAAAGCTTGCGTATACCGAACGTATAGCTCCCTCATTCCCAGATTCATCCTAGATGGATATAACGGGATCACATTATTAGCTTTATAAAATAATTTATTAACTTTTAATATTCGAAAAGGCGAATTAAACATTATCAAAATGGGAAATAATAAGAATAAAGGTCAGAAAACTGACGATAAAACAAAGAAAACTACTGCCGCTCCTGCGGCTGCACCGGCTGCACAAACTAAGAAAGAACAGCCGAAGACGGGATTGAAGGAAGATAAAACTCCTAAATCCGCAGCTCCTACAGCTCCTAAGAAAGAGGAAAAGGAGACAAAAAAGCCTACCACTGATGCTACTGGTACAGTAGAAAATGTAGCAGCAGAAGAAGTAAAGAAGCCTGTAACTTCTCCATTAGAATCACCAAAAGTAGATTCTTTGATTTCACTTATGGGTCCTAATGATTTGATGGATGCAAACCATGCTGCAGAATTCTTATCGGCACTTGAACGTCGTACCGCTCGTATGGATCGTAGTAAACCTATTACGATTCAAATGGAATCCATGCTGGATTATAATATGATGTGGTATGCTGTACGTTTGTCTGTACAATCATTTGCACAGAAACGTGAATGTAATATGCTTACGCCGAACGATGAACTTATTGTTCAGCAAGCTATTGATACGGCTGCATCTATGGGTGTTGCTCTTGAAGCTCATCCTACAGATGATCCTAATCAGATGCGTCTTGAATTTAAGGATATTTCTCCTGAAACAAAAGCAGCAGCTGATGCAGAGAATGCCGCATCAGGTTTAGCTTCAACAGTTAAACCACCTAGACATGTAAAACTTACCGAAGAACAGATGAATCCTCTGAACTGGAAGAATGATGATGAAGCAAAAGCTGCAATCACTCAAGATCTTCAAGAATCAGGAGAAACTCCATCTAACAAATTCTTACGTATCTTGGGTAAAATCAAGACATATCGTGAGAATACTACGGAAGATCCCGTTCAGAAGGGAATCTGGAGTAGTGCTAACTTGGGAGCTCTTGCAAAAGAGTATTTCAACATTATCGGTAAGAAAGGTATTGTTGTGCTCTCTGGACTCATGTCTTCTACCACAACTTCGTTGAAGTTAGGTCAGACTATGATCTTTGCACATTCTCTCTTACGGAAGAATATGAAAGGTCTGAATGATCAAGATGTAGTAGACTTGATTAAAGCGTTTATTGAAGTAATGCACGCAGATCCTGCACAGCCTATAGAACAAGATCCTTGTGTAGTAAAGGGTATTTTGGCTCCAACTCGTGATACGTTTGTACGCATTGCGTTGCAAAAGCCGGCAGAAGATGAACTAATGGATTGGTTCAAGAAGATTATGGGACCGTTCTATGATATCTATAAAGATGAAGTAGGTTCTAAATCTGACGAAGATTTTGCTCTGAAAGCAGCAAATAAAATGATCGAAATACGTAACATGTATGTCGATAAAGAAGCTGCATTCCCGCTCTTTACAAAAGAAGATTTCAAGGCTGTAATGGGTAAATAACCTATTATATCAAATGAAAGGTAAATTTGCTTATTTGGCAGTATTCGTTGTAGGTCTTATTATGTCCTACAATACTAACATTTTCAAACCCGAAAGTGTTACGGCAACAGAAACCATTAAAACGGTTCAGTTACCCCCAATTCCAGGTAATTTTAAACTTAACCTGGATTTAGAGACAGGTAAAAGTATCGTGGAAAGTAATATACCCGTTACAAGTACTGATATAACTGTCAATCACCCCACGAAAATCGTGGAAAAGGTAGTGTATAAAAAATCTAAACCCAAAGTAGTATATGAAACAAAAACTGAGGTACAAACGAGACCGGTAATGTTTACTCTACCAACTCCCCGCTCTCACAAATTTGTACCTGAGTATCCTAAAAGTGTAGAGAAATGAAGCAAAAAATAACTAAAACTAATGTAATATCATTAATTGGCATTATATTATTCTATTTATTTTGTTTATTTTTTGCTTATTGTATTAGTGATTAACTATGTGCTTACCGTAGAATGGCACCGGGAAAAACGAGTCTCTCCCCCGTAGTAAGAAGCAGGGCATTATATATAGTGGTATTGTAGCTGTACACTTTAAAAGCAATAAGACAGCATATATATATTAGGAATATCAAAGGCCAAGAGGATTCGTATATATAGATAAGTAATACAGGATATGAGAATATGATAACAGCTAACACTGTGATTCAAAAGGTAATATGATAGCTTACTATGGATTTATTACTTTATCCATGAAGAATTAGTAAGAAAATGGGATAGCGTGCTAAACCCATAAAATCTCAGAGAACCGTCTGGCGGAGATTTAAAAAACGCGATCTAGGTCAGCAGACACGAAGACAAATTCAGCAAAGGTATCGGCATCCTAAAGTAAATATAGTTATGAGATGTATTTATGAGTGTATTGAAGTCTACACAAAGGAGAAACCTATGTCCGTGGGTACAATCATGTACGAAATCAAGAAGGGACTAAACACGAGTTGCCCCTTAGTAAATATCCAAAAATTTACTAAGTTTTGACTCCTGACTAACGTTTCTGGGTGTGTCCAAAGCATCCATTCTGAATCTATTATTGGAAGATATAGATAAGATAAAAACGCTACTGTAGTGTTCTCTACAAGGTACCAAATGGTTTAAATTGGAACGTATGTTTAAATACATATAAAAGTAGATATGAAGGCAGAGAGATTAATCGAGAGTGCTATTAGGTGCTACGTAAAGAAGTAAAACGGTACAATTCCGTAATCTTTTACTCTTAGAAGTAAAGGATAATAGTCTGTATTATTACTTTGAAACATATGGCTGAGAGGCTATGATCCATACAATGAACTTTAAATTCATTAGAATATAATAAGAATTCGAGACTTTTATTATATTTAAGTATGACAGATTATCCGGATTAGGTGCCAAACCTATACTTAATAGAACGATTAATACAAATGTGTCAGTGTTTGCTTCAAGTTATGACACAATAATATATGGAAAGAAGCAGGTTGTAAAACGTGTCCTATAACACTACTACAGAATAACGACACCCTTTAGCAAGGTGGTTACTTCGCAAGAAGTGAGAGGGATCTCAATAATTTACGTTATCGAAAAGTTAAATACGCCGGTAGAAACACCGTTACCTGAGAAGAAAGGTAGAAGTTCAATCAGATCTCAGTCGGCTTTCCGAGAGATAAAAGGTGAAAGTTGGGCTAATGTATAGTCAATGGGCTAAATTCAAGTCTGTTAATCCAGAGAAACGTAAATGTTATGATATTTACCTGAATCCAACGATTCATCACTGGCCCGAGAGTTAACGTCACTCTTAAATAAAAGCGTGGATAACATGTCTAACTAAAGTAGTGGCTACGCCCACGAAATAATAAATCCAGGGAAGTCCCCGCTAGGGATAGTAGAATCTGCTGTTGTATAGTAGTATATGTTTCCTGACTGCGTCCTTGGCAAGCCAACCGTTATTGCTAAATAAAACTAATAGAGTGTATTGCGCAACAATATATGTTCATTAGAAAGCGTTTCATGAAGCTTCATAGACTGGATACCTGTCGTGCGGAAAGAGTAGTGAAAAGTAGGTGGAAGTCCTCAATATTCGTGCTTGTAAAACAATCCTATGGACGGTTATATAATAATATATATTATTGTATGTAATTCCGTATAGGAAACTTAAAACCGTTGCTGCATTTGTAGGGCAGAACTAGTTAAGTAACGTTAGAAAACGACCGTATCTGTAACGGATTCGATAAAGTGGTAAATATTAACTTCTGGGTAATCATAAGCTACATGACAGGCCAATCTGCATGTGCAACTGTCTTGCAAACAGTTACTTTGTATTTGTGATTACTTGCTGAGATTAACCCCGAGACGCCGGGAAATACTAAGTTAATATGATGAGCAATAGTTCCTTTCTTTTAAGAGTAAAAGAATTGTAAAATCTAAAGTAATGGTATATAATATGTATATTAAATGTCTTAGATCTCATTAGTCTTAAGAAAAAGCTGTGCAGTATCAATAGTATGATAAGCTATTAATTTATTATATATAGACACTCGTATAAGTAATATTAATTCTGGTATCCGAACTACTTTGTAGAAGCAAGGAATGCAGAAAGGAAGAGGAAGTATCTACCTTGATTTCGATGTAAGTAAATCATTAATATGAAGATTATGCGTTTAAAGCGAAAATATTTATACTTTGTAAAGGATTGTACTTGAATGTACGTAGACGATTAGACACATCCTCTATATAATAAAATCTATACAAAGAGAGCAAAACTCGTTAATTTAAACTCATAAAATATGTAAATCAATTGTTTAACATCTCCGTAGGTGGAATCAACCACGGAATCAAAAAAGGAATTTAAAAATGGATAAATCAGTTATTTTGGCATCACAGTGTGGTGCATCATTAGGTAAATATATTCTCACTATAGAGAAGAACTCAGTAGATCCGAACTATTCACGGAAAGTACAGAACAATGAATTACGGACTAGTCAACAGATTAACCTATATTCAATTAAACCTATTAAGGTTAAACTTGCTGAGGAAGTAGAAAGTGCCGAAGGTACTAAATTTGTACAGTATAATAATGATTCGAAATTACGGCTTCAGATTTCCGGCGTTAACGACATTGTGGATATTATCCCGAAGCCCAACGCAGAAAGCGTAAAGAATGCGATTACTCGGTTCGAATCAACCGGTGAGATTACAATCTTTATTGATTATCCTCAGTTGACAAAAGAAATAGTTGCTCTGAATATGGAATCACGGGCTAAACTTACAGCGTTTGTCAACGAACAGATGCGGTTCATTAAAACATTTGAAACTGCAAACGAAACTGAAATTGCTGCTTGTAAGACGGCAATGGCCGCTGAAGGTATCGAAATTAACAATTATTTCGGATAAAGTAAACTATGAGTACGCCTTTAACGAAAGAAGCGTTCCTAGACCTTCAGCATATGTTTGCTGATAAAGACTTTATATCTTTGCTATTTATGGATGAGAAAGAAATAGCTAGATATATTCATGTCGAAAAAGACGGTAGTGTAACGTTAGGCAGAACAAAATACAAATTTATCAATAGACTCTTTAAAGATGAGAAAGTATTGAGTACTAATGATATTTGTTTACGGCTTATTAAAGTCATTACTGGAAAAGGAGGAACGCGAAACAATGAAGCTTTTGATTGTCTTGTAAAAGATTTTACTAAAGCTTTAGATAAAGGAGATTACTCCTATGCTATTACTCGGATATTTATTGGTTATCGTCTAGGATATCTAAACGATGTTGCAGCAATGCAAGCTTCTTCGGAAAAAGGTGAGGTAAGACTTCCGAATAAGCGAGTATTGGTACAAGATGGTTTCGGAGATTTCTATGCGATTAAAATAGGTAAGTATCCTAGTTAATTAAAGTTGACTATTCTAAAGTAATAAGAGTATCAAACATATAATAGCAGATGTAACGCAAACAATGTAGAAAATATAATTATTACTTTTCAAGATATATCAAAGGACTTGCAGATGTAAGTCAAGTCCTTTCTCTTATATCTTATAAGGCTATGATAATGTATCTGTAATGGATACTAAGTGAAGGAAAGCTTCAAGAATAAGACGAAGATGTCATATCGGGATGAACATAGCCACAAAGTACAGGTAGTTGATCATATTTAAGTATACTTTTATGTTTAATCAATTAAAATCAAAAGTATATGAAGAAAATTAAATCAACTGAAATTATTGAAAATCGTAAGAAGTATGACAAAGAGATCAAAAAGATGTGGAATATTATTCGTACTGAAAATTTGATCGATAAAAATGCTACACGCAATTACGATATGAAAGCATTGTTGGATACGATTACAGAAATGTCCAATAATCGAATTCAGACCAAGCTGGATTCAATTGCTATTAATCTAGGTTTTAAGAGTCGTAAAGACTTTCCTAAAGAAAGTATTTATCCTATCATTTATACTCTATCTGAAAAGAATGAGTATTTAGTTCAGTTGGGATCTATTCCGACTATTAATCCTGGTTTAAAAGCTAAACTTGGTAAAAAGAAATTGTTCAAAACTGAAGAAATTACTGCAGATTATATTACTAAATTAAAGAATAAACTGCAGCTGGAAATCAATGCTCTGAAGAAGAAGCTTGAAGATTTCAACAGTAATGCTGAAATAGATATATCTACTGCATATATGTATTTAGCAGCATAAGGTAAACTGGTCTCCGTAAGTTATTTTGATATTTTTAAATTGTGTGCCTTCTTAAGTTAATAATTCTCTTCAAAATAACGAGTGGCAAGTGGGGTTCGAATCCCCGGAGACCAACAAGTCTCGAAATATTAATATTAACATTTTAAAAAGTAAAGTCATGAAAAAAGATATCAAATCTCAAACAATTGACAATTCTACCAAAAAATATCCGGTAGAAAGCAAAACATGGAAGTCTGATGTATGTCAGGCTTTGAAATTAGGTTATAAAGTAGAAGCTTTAAATGAAGAGCAAGCCGAATATATTAAGAAGATTGAAACTAAGCTTGCAGAAAAGGCTGCAAAAGCCAAAGTAAAAGAAGAGATGAAACAAACTCTTCTGAAAAAGATGTCAGATATAATGAAAGCTAAAAAAGCAGCAATAGTATCTGCAGCTAATGATCTAGCTGATAGAATTATTCTTCGTGCCATTGAGAAAGAAGAGCAGAAGAAGAAATTCGATGAAGCCGACAAGAAAATTAAGGAGAAAGTCAAGAAGGATAAAATGGCAATAGCTGAAAAGAAACGTAAACGTAAAGCAGAATTACGTAATAAAACTATTCCTAGTCCTGAAGCTATAGCTAATGCTAAGAAACAACAAGATTTTCTTGCAAAAGCTCATGCCGCTAAACGTGAAGAGATTGAAGCTCGTCTCGATGAGAAAGAAAATTTCATGAATCAATCTGCAGAAGAATGGAGTAAAAAACATGAAGAACGTATTAAACGTAATACGGAACTTGCTCTCAAACGATTGCATCACAAAGAGATTAAGCTCAAACGTACTACAAAAGCTGAAAGAATTGAAGCAATTAAAGCTAAGAAAGAAGCTGGTAAAGCAGCTTTCAATGCTGAAATGAAACGTCAAGCTTCAGAAATTGCAGCAGACCGTCAAGGTTATGCTAATCGCGTAGAGAAACGTAGACGTACTGAAACAGAACGTCTTGCAATGATTGCAGAGCGTAGAAAACTACGTAAAGATAAGATTTTTACAGAACATCTTAAACAACAAAAGATTCAACAATTGAATCTTAAACGTTTTATAGAATCTGAAAAAGCTCGTCTAGCACGAAAAGAAGAAAAACGTGCTAAGTATCTTACTACGGGTGGAATAAAAGTTCCCAAAGTAAAGAACAATGTTGCTATAGATAAAACTAGAGCAGAAGAATATATTAAAGTTGCTGAAACAAAGATGAAAGATGAAAAAGTACGTTATTTAATACGTATTGCATCAATTGCTTCATCTGAAATCATAAGTGATTCTGTTTGTGCGTTCATCTGTAAGCCAGAAGAACTTAACAAACGTATGAAAGAAGCTCATAATAAACGCATGAAAGAAGAACCCGATACATATGTAGGTATTTATGCTTACTCTGGCATCGGTAAAGATCAGAAATGTATAAGTGAAATGCTAAACGATAAGTTTAAAGATCGTAGTAGACTTAATCCGAAAAATGAAGCAGCATAATATACAACAGGGGTGCGTCTGTAACGCACAATCTAGCGGGATAGCGCAAAGGTAGCGCGTAGCTTTCACGAGGCTGAGGTTGGTAGTTCGAATCTATCTCCCGCAACTAATTAACCGTAGTACTATGAAAATTAAAGGAAAGACTTGCGTAGTCTTTGATATTGAAGTTTTAAAGAACGTATTTACTTGTACTTGTAAGAATACTGAAACAAAACAAATTACAGTATTTGAAATATCTCCAAGAAAAGTAGATATACAAGGATTAGTTACATTCTTTTATGAAGATTATTATTTTGTAGGTTATAATAATATACATTATGATAATCCTATACTAAACTATATTATAATGCTATATAATAAACATTATTTTAATAGTTATAGTACTAGAGAATTAACTGAATCAATATTTAGAATGAGTCAATTAGTAATTGATAAAAATTCTGATTTTGATTTATGGAAAGAGTATAAATACGCTAGAAACTTCTTATCAATAGATCTATTAACAATGCTATATTCTAAAGCTTTACGAGTATCTTTAAAAGAGATGCAAGTAACAATGCAATATAAGAATGTAGAAGAATTCGTAGTAGATTGGCATCAAGATCTTCCTGAAAAGGATATAGATAGATTAATATCATATAATATAAATGATGTAGAATCTACTGAAGAATTACTATATAGATGCGAAAGTGATCTAAATCTAAGAGTAGCTATTGAAGAAGAATATAAGATAAATTGTCTAAGTTTAGATGGTGTAAATACTGGTATGAAGATTCTTGAACAAGAATATATTAAACATACTGGTATTTCTAAAGAAAAATTAGAACAATTAAGGAGTCCTTGTGATCAAATAGATCTAGAGAAAGTAATATTTCCCTGGATTGAATTTGATAGTCCTATATTACAGAATCTATTAAAAGAAATGAAACAACTACATAATGTATCACCAGGAAGAAAAGGATATGAAAATACCTTTATTTTTGGAGATATGAAAGTAACTGTAGGTGTTGGTGGTATTCATGGAGATCGTGGTATAGAAATTATTAAACCACGAGAAGACGAATTATTATTAGATTCTGACGTTAGTTCTCTATATCCTAGTATGATTATAGAGCATAATTTATATCCACCACATTTAGGTAAAGAATTCCTAGAGACTTACTCTAGTATTCGTACAAGAAGATTGAACGCTAAGAAGAATAAGAATAAAGTAGTAGATAAAACACTTAAATTATCGTTAAATGGTTTAAGTGGTAATTTACAGAATGAACATTCTTGGTGTTATAGTCCATTTACTGTAATGCAAATTAGAATTAATGGACAATTACTACTTTTAAAGCTATCTGAGAGACTTTTATCTATTGGATGTAAATTACATCAGATTAATACTGATGGTGTCTTATATACATGTAAAAAGGCTAAATATGAAGAACTACAAAAGATATTAAAGGAATGGGAAGACTTAACTAAATTAAAATTAGAAACAGAAGAATTTACTCAATTTTATCAATTAGCTATTAACGATTACTTCGGATTATCTCCAGAAGGACACATTAAAGAAAAAGGATATTTCCTTACAGGAATTACTTTAGGAAAAGGTTTATCTCCAAAGATAATTCCAGAAGCGATTATCAATTATTTTATACATAATATTCCAGTAGAAGATACTATTAAATCTTGTAAAGATATACGTAAATTCTTACAAGCGGAAAAGACTGGAAAGCAATGGACAGTTGAGTATAATGAACAAATTCAACAAAGAACTAATCGTTACTACGTTAGTAATAGTGGATACTATTTATGGAAATGGAAATTAGATGATGCTGGTAAAAAGTCTTATCAAATAATGTTAAAAGATCATGGAGTAAGATTACATAATAAATTTTATTCTGATGAAGATCTTCAATGGAAATACTCTCAAGGAGAAACATTCCAAAGTATTTATGATATAGATTATCAGTATTATATTAATCAATGTATAAAAGTAATTGAAAAACTAAAACCAAAGCAGTTAAATCTGTTTAATTTTGACGAATATTAACAAAAACTATCATACTCTAGAACAGATGAATTAAATTAATTCATTATGATACTAGAAATAGATACAAGTCTATTAAAAAAAATAGACAATCTTTCATTAAGTCAGCTAGTACTTTTAAATCTTGTATTAGACAATAATCAAAAATCTATCAAAGAGGTCAAAGACATCGTTAGCCAGGTCAGCGACAATGATATACAAGATTTAATCGACAGAGGATTTCTTATCAGAGAGGAAAAAGCTAAAAAAGTTTCTTATAAAGAAACTGAACTATTAGTAAATATTATTACTGGTAATGCAGATTTATTTGAAGAATTTAAGAAGCATTATCCTATAGTAGTAGTAAGACCTGATGGTACTAAAGGCTTTTTACAAGGTAATTCAAAGAAATGTAGAACATTATATAATAAAATAGTTAAAAATGATACTATTTTACATAATCATATCATTCAATGTCTAGAAAAAGAAGTATCTGACAAACTTATGAGCGGTAAAATAGGTTATATGAAGACTATGTGGAAATGGCTTACTAACTCTGAATGGGAAATTTATGAAGAACAAATTAATGAACCAATAAAAGATAATCTCTATGGAACAGAACTTATCTAGTCCCTTACCATTTAAACATATATCTGTGGCTGCTGATGAAGCGGTTACCTATATAAAACAGCGTAAGAATCATGAAATTGAACCACTTAAAAGTAGGTGGAATAAATTCAATTTTATGTGCTGTGGTGGTATTGAACCAGGATGCGTTTATACTATAGTAGGTGCTTCTGGTACTGGTAAATCATCATTTGTAAATACGCTTGAAACTGACTTAATTGAACTTAATCCTGATAAGGAATTAGTTGTATTATCATTTTCTTTTGAAATGCTCTCTAGTAGACAAGTAGGAAGAAAGCTATCTAATAAGTTGCGTCACACAACTTCAGAGCTATATAGTGCATCAGAAGATGTTTCTGATAGTTTACTACAGGATATTGAAAAAGAAGTAGAAGTTATTAAACAATATCCCATCTACTATGTAGACGAATCAGCTACAGTAAGTAAGATAGAAGATACTATAACTTATTTTCAAAATACGATTGCAAAAGATAAATGGCTTATCGTATTTCTAGATCATACATTATTGGTCGAAGGAAATGATACTAATGATGAACGTAAAATTATAGCAGCATTAGAAAGAGTATTTATCAGAGCTAAGAAAGTTGGCAAAACAAGTATAATTCAACTTTCTCAAATGAATCGTAATATTGAAATGCCTGAAAGGATTATAAATCCATCAAGTCATTATCCTATGAGAAGTGACTTATCATCCTCAGATTCTGTGTTTCAAGGTAGTGATGTTATAGCAGTTTTATCAAGACCTGAAACATTAGGTATTACTGCATACGGACCGTCACGATTACCTGTACAAAATAAAGTATATCTACACTTTTTAAAAGTTAGAGAAGGCAAATTAGCCATACTTGAATATGAGAACGATCTGCAATATAACAACTTAATTGAAGTAGATAGATCTGAGAATAAACCACAGTATTAATTTAATTTTTGGCTAACATGACTACAACATTTTTGAATAAAAAGGGTAACAATAATAACTTTAACTTTAACACTTATGATTTCTTGAATCCGTATTACGAGAAAATCAGTAAGAAAAAAGATGATAATTATATTGATAATCTTCTGACAAAAGCCTTTAAGAATCTGGTTCCTTGGGCAAAGAAAGAAGATAAGAAAGATAATATTTATATCATCTTCGGTGATGAACCGACGAAAAAATATACGTTTGAGAAGCCGAGTTTTACAATTACAAATATTTCTCCTACTTCTCTGAATCTGGAATGGAATAAAGCAGCTACACATTTGTTAGAATGTGCATATTATGCTAATAATCCTACTTATGATTTTATTATCTGTGATACACCGATTAAAATTCATGGTAATTATATTCAGGTAGGTTCGGAAATTATTCCGACATTTACCCGTTCTGATTTCTTTACAACTATGAAGAAAGAAGATCAGATTAACATTTATAATATTGCAGTAGAAATTAACGCTATTTTTGCTGCGTAATTATTAACAAAACTTTTCAGATTCTTTCAAATTTTATCAAATTCTTTCGTAACTTATCAAACTATATCTGAAAAGGTAAAATTATCTTAATATGATAGTATTACCTACAGAAAAAGTAAAAGCAAAAGTAAATAATCCTAGATTTTTGATTATTTACGGTCGACCTAAAACTGGTAAAACTAGTTGTGTAGCAGCTCTAGAGAACAATTTAATTATTGATCTAGAAGGTGGATCTGAATTCTTAGATGCATTAGCAGTACAAGCAAGAACTGTTAATGATTTTGCTGATATTGCCAATGCAATCAGAGAAAAGATCAAAGAAACAGGTAAAAAGCCCTATAAGTATATTACTATAGATAATGCTACACGACTAGAAGAAATATGTCTACCTTATGCGGGTACTCTCTATAAAGCTCAACCTCAAGGAAAATCTTGGCAAGGTACTGATGTTAGATTGCTTCCACAAGGAGCAGGATATCAATACATTAGACTTGCTGTAAGAAAAGTTATCGATATGTTTAAAGAACTTACTGATAACTTAATTCTTATTGGTCATACTAAGGATAAAATGATTAATAAGAATGGTGAGGATATGACAGAAATGTCCTTAGATCTTGTAGGTAAACTAGGAGATATTATATGTGGAGAAGCTGATGCAGTAGGTTTTATGTATCGAAAAGGTAATGAAACAATTATTAATTTCGATAGTAAAGATGAAACTACAAAAGGAGCAAGAGCACCACATTTGCGTGAGCAAAAAATAGTAATTGCAGAAAGCAATGAAAACAATGAATTAACATTCCATTGGGACAGAATTTATTTACCAGAAGTTTAAGTTAACCAAAATTAAAGAATATGTATAGTTCCGAAAGAGCCAAGACTATTGTAAAGAAAGACGTAGCACATTTGTCAGCAGGTATTGAAGATAACGTAATGTTAACTGCAATAAGATTTGATAAATCTATTAATGGTAATAGTTTTATTGAATTTAAGTTTGAAAAAGAAGGTAAATTGCTGACGCATACTGAGTGGGAACCTTCTAAGAGATCTGATGAAACTGAAGAAAGTTTTCAGAATAAATGTGATAATCAATTTTCAAGAATTGAACAAATTTTGAAATGTTATTATCCTAATGCTGAAGATCGTAAGTTTATCGGTGAAAACTTCACTCAGTTTGCTCAATGGGTAACCGAAATGCTTAATAAAGCAGATTTGACTACTTTGTTGAGAGTTAAAATTGTATACAATAATAGTGGTTATACTACATTACCAAAGTATGCAAAATATACGTTTATTGAACCAATGTCTTTGGTAAACGAAAATAAATCTGTTATTGTAAAATTAGGTATCGATCAATTCGAGAAGCCTATTGTAGCAGATTTAGAAAAATCTAATCCAAGTCCTTTCTCTATGGGAAGTTCTATGGATGAAAATAATAGCGCCGATTCTAATGGATTGCCGTTTTAAGATATAATTCTATTTGCGCAATAGAACGAAGACTATACTACCTCTGACTTTTGTTATGTAAGTATACCAGATCGTAGGCTGGCACTGACCACACAGGGGGTATTGTTAAAGGTGGAGCAATGTCTAATGGTTAGATTCGTGGGGATCGTTACCCCACATTGCACTTATTTAAATCTATATCATATGTATGACTCTACAAAAATAAAACAGCAAGATACTCCAATTACTTTGGATTATATCTTATCAAAAGTCACAGAATATGATATTTACGCTAGATATATTGGACAATTTAAGATTGGTTTTATATATAATAGTCCATTTAGAGAAGATAAAAATCCTTCATTTGGAATATTCAGAAGTAGAAAATCAGGTAAATTACTATTTAAAGATCACGGAAATGGTGAATGTGGAGATGTTATTAAATTTGTAGAGCTTTATACAGGTTTAACAAATTATAATGACATATTAAACCGTATAGTAACTGATATGTCTATTACTAATAATACCAAACTTAAAAGTACAAAGCAATATGAATCTAAAGATACTGTAATAGGTGTTGTTAGACAAGATTGGACAGATGTTGATAAACAATATTGGTCACAATTTGGTATTACTAAGGAAACATTAACTAAATTTAATGTATCTAGTATAAAATATTATTTATGTGATGGTATTGTTAAAGGTATATATAAAGATAATAATCCTATGTATGCTTATAAAGTATATGATCATTTTAAGATTTATAGACCATTAGCAGATAAATATACTAAATGGCGTAATAATTTAGCTTCTTATGATATTCAAGGATATGAACAATTACCAGAAAAAGGTGATTTATTAATTATTACTAAGTCATTAAAAGATGTTATGTGTTTATATGAAATGGGATATACTGCAATATCACCATCTTCAGAAAGTACTTTTATATCAGACAAAGCGTTAAATCAGCTTAAGAGACGATTTAAGCGCATTTTAATTTGTTTTGATAGAGACGTTTCAGGTATTAAAAATATGCGTAAAATAAGTCTTAAAACAGGCTTAAATGGCTTTTTAGTTCATAAAAAATGGAAAGCTAAAGATATATCAGATGCAGTAAAATTAAATGGATTTGAAGTTATTAAAAATTGGTTAAAAGAAACGTTATGAAAATATATTATTGGATTTGGAATGATCCCGCTTCTACGAAAGATATAGAACAGTATTGCAATGGAACAACTGTAGTAGCTGCTAATTCGGAAGAAGAAGCTAAAGAACTTATTCGAAAAGAATACACACCAACTGTAGGTCTTCCTGTATTGGATATAGATATAGTCTATGAAATTAAAGGAGCTACAATTGATTGTGAAGAACCAAAAATATTAATTCAAGAAGGAAGGGTAGAATGATATGGTTTACTTCAGATCTACATTTCTTTCATGATCGTATTCTAGAATTTCATCCAAAACGTAAAGAATTGTTTGGAAATACTGTTGAAAAAGCCAAAGAAGCTATGATACAATTGTGGAATTCTAGAGTAAATAAGAAAGATACAGTATATATTCTTGGTGATTTAGCATTTGGTGAAGTAGAAGATAAAAGAAAACTATTTCAAAGACTAAATGGTAATAAAGTATTAATACTTGGTAATCATGATAAAATACCAGATCATTTAAAATGTTATTTTAATCATATTACTCAAATCAAGAATATTAAGTTTAAGAAATCTGTATATAATTTCTTATATAAAGATCTAGAAATTATTATGTGTCATTTTCCAATATTAAGCTGGGAACATAAAGATAAAGGATCTGTTATGATACATGGACATTGTCATGGAAAAGTAGATCAAATAAATGTAGATTCTAAAGAATTAAGAGTAGATGTAGGTATAGATGGAAATCTAGCTAACTATGACTTAATATCTTTAGAAAAACTTTCTAAATATTTAAATAAAATAGAAAAAGATGGTAATAACGTTTGAATTAGCACTAATTGTATTTATTTCTAATCTTGGTGCTACATTGGTCTGTGAAGGAATCGAAGCTATATTAGAAGCATATGAAAACTACAAGAAGAAAAAGAAAGACCTCACAGAACAAGAAAGTTAAAAATGCTACACCTAATGTATATGATGGAATACAGTTCAAATCACAATTAGAAACTTATGTTTATAAACAATTAAAGGCTCATAATCTCAAAGCAGAATATGAGCCTATTAAGTTTGAATTAATTCCATCATTTACATTTTGTGGCAAAAAGATTCGTGCTATGACTTATACTCCAGATTTTGTTGGAGATAATTTTATTATCGAAGCTAAAGGAAGACCTAATGATGTATGGCCTTATAAATGGAAATGGTTTATGTGGTCATTATTAAATAAAGGTTTAGCTGAAAAGTATAAGTTATTTGTAGTACATAATCATAAAGAAACAGATGAATGTATTAGACGAATTCAAGAATTATAAAAGAAAATTCATACAAATATCTCATAGAACTGCAATTTTAATGCATATATTTGAAAAAGCGGATGATGATTTTGAGGATATAATTCTAAGTGATCACGAAGAATATTATAAACAAAATCATAATATAAATATATACAAAGAAGCTGCAGATCAGTTCTTTAAACAATTTGAAGGAAATGAATGTCTATGTTTTGTAGAATGTTTAAGAGATAAATGTAATGAAATGCTAGAAGAGCACAAAGACAAAGTACAAAAACTAAAACCAAACAAAGATGAAAAACATATCTGAAAATACAATTAAGTTATTTAAGAGTAATTATAAGTTAGCTATTTCAGAACTCGAAAATAAGATTTTAGAGAAAGAAATAGAACTTGAGAACTTTTTTAATAATGATAATATATCCAAAAGTAAAAATAGTTATACAGTAAGTTTATTTTATACTTCTTATGATAAGAATCTATTTAAGATATATCATGAATTGAAACAGGATATTACAAAATATTATAATCTGTTACAAGAATATAAAACAACTTATGATAACTTTATTTTAGGATTAGAAAATGAAAGTAACAGCAATCAGTGATTTACACGGTAATCTTATTGATATAGAACCATGTGATACATTATTAATTTGTGGAGATATTTCACCATTAGAAATTCAAAGAGACTATATACAAATGACTAAATGGTTCTTTAATGAGTTTCAAGAGTGGATTATGAATCTACCTTGTGATAGAGTAATACTTACTCCAGGTAATCATGATTTTTGGTTTGAAAAAATGATTACTCAATCTCAGACATATTTATTTGATAAATTAACTATTTTAATTAATGGAGAAGTAAATATTTATTCAGATGTAGATGATAAATACTATAAAATATTTGGTACGCCGTATTGTAAAGATTTTGGTTGCTGGGCATATATGCCTGGTAATGCTATATTACCAAGTGTTTATAGTACTATCCCAAAAGATGTAGATATATTGATGTGTCATGATTCTCCCCAAGTAGGATATGTAGCAAATATTATGGAACATAAAAGTGAGACATACCCCAATGGTATACCAGCAGGTAATATCTACTTATTTGATGAAATAGTAGAGAAAAAGCCTAAATATGTATTATCTGGACACATTCATTCCGGAGATCACACATTACAAGAGTACGCAGGTACAAAATATGCTAATGTAAGTATATTAGATGAATCTTATTCGATTAATTATAAACCACTAACATTTGAACTATGAAAAATTACGAAAAGATTAACGTTAAGTTAGACGAACAGAATATGGTTGAAGGATTCAATCAGATAGAATTAGATATTATGTTATCTTGCGATGAGTATAACGATATGATGACTTACGCTAGTATAAATGCATATGAAAATCTAATTTTATTTGAAGAGTAATGGATATATCTATACCGTATTATGAAGATCTCACTCGTATAAGTAATTCTAATATCGGATGGTTCTTAAAGAAAGGACCAAAATATCTTAAAGAAATGCTTGATGGGAAAGAAGGTCTAAAAGCTAGTTTTTTGGATAAAGGCACTATGATACATGAATATATTCTTCAACCAGAAGAATTTTGGAAAGATTATATTATATTAGATTTTGCAGTGCCCAAAGTAAAGCAACAAAAAGATTTACTTGAATTCTATTCTACTGCAAGACTAGTTGATCCTTTTGCATCTGAAGATGATATATTAATTATGAGTTATGAAGCAGCTTATAATAATAATAAATCTAAAGAGAAAAAGATTCAAGAAGCAAAAGAATTAGTAGAATTATATCAAAATTACATAGAATACTTTAGAAATAAAGATTCTAAAAAAGTAATATCATTTGCAGATCTTAATATGTTAAAAGCAATTAAAAAAAATATGGAAGATCATAAGAAAGCAAATGAATTATTATTTAACTATCCAGAAACATTTGAAGTTCATAATGAATTTCATATTAATTGGGAGTATCCTAATGCTTCTTCATTAGGAGATCTACCATGTAAATCATTACTAGATAGAGTAATGATAGATCATACAAATAAAAAAATAATATTAGTGGATATAAAGACGACAGCTGATGTTTATAATTTTAAACACTCAGTAGAAGAATTTGATTATTGTCGTCAATTAGCTTACTATTGGTTAGCTATCCATTGGTATTTTAAAAACGAACTAAAACTTAATATTGAAGAATATGAATACGAAACTTATATTATTGCAGTACAATCTCATGATGGGTATGAAGTTAGAGTCTTTAAATTCAATCCTAAAACAGTTGAGGAAAGGCTTGTAGCCATAGATTATGCCATAAAACGAATTGCCTGGCATAAAGATAATAATCTATGGGATCATATGAAAGAATATTATGATGAAGACGGTGCTGAAATGATATGCTGATAGATAAATATACTAAACATAGTATATTTTCACTTCCTCAGATTTTCGGTGATATTTTAAGTAAACGTGACTTGGATGATAGTGAATTTGTTAACATGTATATGAATGATGTTAATAATCCACTTCTTTCAAGTCACGTTTTTTTAGTATTTCACAATATAAAACCATATTTGTTAAATACTTTAAAACAACATCATTTATTTCATTGTAGTTATACTATAACTATGAATAAGATCAAATATACAGTTCTAGCTTTTAATAGAGCTTACTGTATACACGTCATAACTAGAAAGATTGAGTATGGATTATACAAATCACTTGGTTATGAAACAAAAATCAAGATATTGAATTTTTGGAATGCTGGAGTAAATGGTAAATTACATAAGTATTTGTTTGATGAAAATACTAAGACTATAAAACCACTAAGTGAAAATATTACACTACAAGACACAATAAAGCCCCAATAGTATAATACTAAAGGGGCTTCTTATTGTTGCCTTTAAAAAATTTAGGGCCGTAGACTAAAAAATTGAAATCAAATTATCATAATATTCTAACTTTGATCTTGGATCTTTTGCTTCATATATACTTCTTAAAGGAGTTGCCTTAATTAAGGATCGTTGGAATCGATTTAAACCACGATATGGTCCTTTATTTATTTCTTCTGTAGGATCTTGCAACGCAACAGTAGTCAAGTCTCCCCAATACTGTAACGTAGACCAAGCTGCTGTAGGACTATTAAGCATATTAAATACTTCAATAGGTAACACATTACCACGAGTTTCCAAAGAGGCTCTTAAAGTAAGATATGCTGCTTCTTGCTTCCACCAATTATCCCTGTCATCATCTGCCATAGCACGTATTATGAAAGAAATCAACCAAAAACCTAAAGTAGAAAATAAAAATTCATATGTAACTCTTTTTAAGCAACCCTTTTCATAATCATCTAATTCATCATAATGATCTTTGTATAATTCTCTTAATTGATCTATTTTACTTTTGTCAAAGTAATGTCTTTTTATATATTCATAAGCTGCCGGTATTTGTGCTTCACTCCACATACCAGTAGAATAATTGAACTGTCTCTTAGTTAAGAATTTAGTTTGTAAGTTAACTAAGATAAAATTACGATAAATAAGTAATAACTGACCAATCAAAGTAGAATGTAATTTTGATTTATCTAAATCAGTTAACTGAGTATCGATTCTAGTAGCAATTTGTTTAGTAGTGTTCTTGATTCTATTTAAGGTTTTCTCATCTACTATCTTAGCATACTCTGGTCTTACTACTAATTGATTATCTTTAACTTCAAAAGCATCAAAGAATGTGATGTTTAATGCTTTCCAGGCAGCTTTACCTTTTTTCTTATCTTTGAATTTTCTTAAGAACTGATTCTTATTTACAAATTTACCAGTTTCAGGATCATACTTATTAAAGAAAGCAACAGATAAAGCTAATTTACCTTTAGTAATGATATCACCTATTTCGTGGCCAAAATACCAGTAATGTTGATTCAAAGTCCTGAGTAATCGAGACTGATTTAATTTGCTAAATGTCTGTTCATTATCTCTAACTACACCTAAAAATTCAAGATAACACAATACCTTGTTTTTATTGTTAGCTTTACCAATGTTCTTAATAGCATCTGCATAAGCTGGTAATAAAGTTTTAGTTGCTTTAGCAAGTTCCTCATTTCCAAAGTAAATACCAGACATTGCTTCCAATCTGTTTTGAATCTTGTTTGTAATCAAACCGGTTAAAATAACATTAAGATTCTGGGATATACCTTGTATTCTTGTATATGCCGCTAAGTTATTTACTAATTTATCAATACTTAATTTAACGTGTTTGCCTTTTGGTAGTTTTACATCAACTTCTTTAGCATCTTTTTCCATCCCATAAACAAAACGATCCATTAAGTCTTTCATTTTGTCATAAGTTTTACTTTCTACTCCAGATATTTTACCACCTTTTTTATCTTTAAAATCCATTCTACCAACAAAGTCCAAAGCTAATTCTAATTCAGGAGCAGCTTCACTCATCTTTTCGTAGTTTACAGCCATTTTGTAGTAATGAATGATAGAACCTACTACATCGTTTGTAATTGCATCAGGATTATCCAGCATTTTAATATATCTGGTAGGTATTAATTTAACTAAAGATCCATCAGATCTTTTGGCGTTTTCTATCATATACCTATCATCATCATCCTTTACTGTATATAAATCCTGTGCAGCGTAAGCTATACCTTTTAAGAAGTTATCTTTACTACGGATTTGAGTCCATGAACCACCTTCAATCTGAGGTAATTTGTATTTATTAGCGTATCTCAGGAAACCAATCTTAGAATTGGATAAATCCATAACATCCACTAAAGCATCATATAATGCTTTTAATTTAGGATCACTTGTAATCTTTTTGTAAGCAGCACTATTATCAAAGTATTTAGGATTTGGTATTACAGTTTCACCACGATCTTCGTACTTAGTAAATCTAGGATCATAGAATGGAGATTCTCTATCAATTTCTGCCCAAGACCTATTAGGTATTCTTTCTACGTATTTTGATTTAAATTCATCCTTTGGAACTAGTTTACGCCAGAAAGAAGCTGGTACAACGTCACCTCTAGAAGTGTATCTAGCATTTACAGAGAACCATACGTTAAATGCAGCTTCACCCTGTTTTTCCATACGTTCGTATTCTTCATAGAATTTAGGGTTGATATCCCATTTAGCTATTTCCATTACTCTAGATTTCTTTGATTTATCTCTGTTAGCAATAGCTTCATCGGATATCATTACGTCATATGTATTTATCATAGACTTAACATTCTCAGGCATAGCATCAGTATTAAATGTACCGTCTTCTCTAGCATACAATTTCAAGAGATTCTTTCTAGCGTTTTCATATAATATCTGATTATCAGATTTAGTTGGATTAGAAGATAACATTTTAATATCTTCCCAGAATTCTTCTTTGATTCTTTCAACAGAGTTTCTCTGCTCCCATTTCTTGAATAATTCTGGAGAAAGATTCTTCTTAGCAGCTGCTTTAGCTTTGTTGTACTTTTCCATATTAGGCTTATAGTTCAACTTAGTTCTAAGCTTTTCATTATATTGCTGCATTTCTCTAGCTATTTCCAAATCTAAACCAGCTTTTGTAGTACCATCTGCATAAAATGGGTTTGCTAAATTACGTCTACTATTTTCTAATTCTTGTAATTTACCATAATCTTCATCAGATAATAATTCTCTATGTATATCACCATTTTCATCTCTAGTGTTATTAAGAAGCAAATTAATTTCCATATTAATTGTATCTCTTCTTGTTCTAGCTTCTTCACTAAGACTGTTTGTTAATTCATAATACTCTGGTACAAATCTACGAATACTATATTTAGCGTGCCATTTATTGTTCTCAGTGTTCCAAGTTTTTAACTGTTCTTTATTTAATAAACCTGGTACTTCGGATATATCTTTATCTCCAAAACCTAATTTATCTGCTAAATCTCTTTGATATTTGAAAAGCTTTTGATAATGTTCACCGTAATTCAAATCTCTAGTCATAAACCCTGTTTTATGACCATCTTTTGTTTTTTCATGAAAATAAGCCAATTTAGCTTTATCTACTTGATCTAATAGATTTAATAGTTCTTTACCTTTGATTCTCTCTTCATTCGCCACGGCATTCTTAACAGCGATTATTTTATTCATCATAATCCTAACTAATTCACTATTTGAATACTGTGTACTACCAACCCATTGGTCCCACAAGTTAATATCTAAATCGCCTTCTTCTAATATGTTTTTTAATTGTTCTATAGTGTATGAACCTGCTTTTGTAGCTTCTTTAATAAAGTTATCTTTAGCAATTATATCAACTACGTTATTGAAATTTCTAACAAGTTCTGCATAATTGCCCATGATTCTTTTTAATGCTACTTTTGTATCATTTATCAATTGTTCATTATTGAAATAATCAAAAGTAGTATCATCGTCTAACATGTTCTGCAAATTAGTGGCAACGTTATTGTAAAATCCTATATAACCTTTTTTAATTAAATCTAATTCGGCATTAGAAATCTCATGATCATTACCATATTTAGCAGCTTCTTTTACTCTGGATAATATTCTTAAAGTTTCATCTAATGCGGAATTGATATCTTGATCCATGTAATCTATGAATTCTAAAGTAGCTTTATCATTTTCTAATTGATTTAATCTAAATTCTAAAGCTCTCAGTTCATCTAGTTTGTTCGGATCTGTATATTTGGAATATTGAATGTCCTTCATTCTACGATGAATAGAAGACATCAATTTGTCATACGTATCATTCACAGCTTTTGGAGTTTCAACAACTTTTTGGTTGTGTATTTCTTTACCAAAGAAATAAGAATTATCCAATGTACGACCAGATAAAAATGCTTTTGTGATTTCGTTTAAAGTGCCTTGTTTTTCATTAAATAATCCTTTTATCCAATTAAAAAATCTATTATACCATTTTAAAGCCTTAACAGAATTCTCACCTATTGCTTGCACTAAAACTTCTTCACTACCAAATTGTTTTATACCTCTTTGTACAATAGGCGCATTTCTAAACCAAGCAATGTAATGATGAGCATATTCGTGAGGTAAGGTGTCTTGATTTTCTAATGCAGCATTTAACAATACTCTACCAGCCATATATCCTTCTACTTGGGCTTGCCCCCTAAGATTAGGGTTTGTTAATGCATTTATTTCAATATTTGGATATATCTCTCGCAGTAATAAAGCTAATTCTTTATTTCTACCAGTAGCATTTTGAGTAGCAGCTTCTTGATTATAGATATTGTTATCCTGAGTAGAGAATGTACCTTGATTATCTATTGATTTAATTTGATTAGGAGTTCTAACTGAAATAAAAGTTCCATATTCAGTTATTTCATAAGTATCTCCATAAAACTCTGGTTCATGTTCCTGATATGTTATTAAACCATCATATTCTTTTTTGAATTTTCTATATGGTGATTTATCCATTTCTTCAAAAGAAAAATGAGTAGCATCCGTACCTACTAAAAAATCATGATGTTTTATTTCAAAAGGGTTTGTTATCTTAAGATAAACTGGATATGCTGGTACATCTTCATCTGTAGTGTAATAATTTTTATTTCTACTAAACCAGAAACCATCATCACCATCTATTCTTTTTGGATCAAATTCTGTTATATTTTTTGATGGAGTTCTATGCCACATAATAAGTGGCTCTCCATTTTTATCAACTGCTTTTGATCTAATAATGTCTGTTTTTAATAACTCTCCAGTATTTGGATCGAAAGTAGGTATACGGTCTTCGAACCAATTTCTAAAGCTCTCAGAATAAGTTTTAGCCTTAGCTTGAATAGCAGCCACTCTATCACCATTATAATGCGCTAAAAGGTCTGAAAACAGCTTAGATGGCTCCCCATTGGGAGCCTTATCTAAACCATATCCATTGTTTTCTGAAAGAACATAATATGCAGCATTCTCACTACCTAATATTTCTGTATACTCTTTAAGTAAAGCTGCAACTTCTGGATTTTTAATATTTAAACACTGCATAATTATTCACATTCTTTTTTACGTTGTTTACCCATTTTATCTAACTCTTCCGTAGCAGAATCATTCGCTGCTTGTTTCAAGTCAGCTGCAGTAGCAGATACAAATTCTTCATCTAAATCATAATCCTCTACTACTTGTTGTTTTGCTTTTTCTAAAGTCTGGACCATTACATAATTCTTTGCTCTAGATACTGCTACATACTTCAATTCTTGTCTTACTTCTTGACCATTTTTATCATTAAACCCAAAAGTATTTATACTACTGTCGTTAATTAAAACTTTACTATAAGTACCACCTTGAGATTTATGAATGGTGTGAGCATATCCGTAATCAAAAGATTTTCTAAGCTTTAATCTACCATTAGCGTCTTTGATATCTCGCATAGTGTGAATTCTATTTTGTATCCTATTAATTTTTTCAACAACAGATCTAGCTGCAGTCGGATTTCCCTCAGCTAACAATTGCTTACGCATACTCCACAAGGTCTGTATATATTCTTGAACTTTTATGATATTTTCATCTGTTTCAAAATTAGATACTACATCAATAGTAAACGAAGAAGCAGAAGTATCTATTGCATCTTTGAGAGTAACTTTATATCCTTCCATACTTATACTTTCTTTTCTGTCAGGATATGTTAAATCAATTTGAATAGTAGTGGGTTTAACACTTTGCACTACGTAGTCTCCACTATTCATTAATTTGTATTTCTTTCTTAAAGAATCGTATTCTCTATTAGAATAACCCATTACAAGTTCTCCTTCATACAGTTGTGCTGGTCTCCTACCATACAGAATTTGTCTTATTGCAGAGTTATAAGCATCTACAGAAGTATTTGTTGCAGCCAAGACTCTAAAATATAGAGGATCTTGTGAATCTTTCATTTCTTTTAATGAAGTTTTAACAAATTCTCTAATTCTAGTTTTGTCTGATGAATATTCAACTCCTTGACCATTAGGAGCAATGTCTGTTTCATAGCTAAAGCCTTCCCCATTTCTTACTCTAGTAGATTCTTTTAATATAGGGTTATCCCCAGTTCTTTCTACTTTGGTTAATTGTAATTGTGCACCATTATTTCTAAATACCTTGGATATATTATTTGCTTTTACTGGTCTTAATTGACCTTTATCCCCCACAAATATAATCTGAGCTCCTTTTGCTGCAATTTGTTCAAGTAAGAAATCATATAAACTGTCTTGAATCATTGAGGCTTCGTCAACGATAACTATTGAATCAGATTCTATTTTAACATCACCAACCTGTTCAAATTTTAACTTGTGCAAATCAAACACATCTTCAGTAATGTCAAAATCAGGGCGTAATCCCAATAAACTTTGAAGTGTAACCACTTTTGCATTTGGGGTTTTCTGTCTAGTTACAGCGTTCGCTCTATGGGTTGGAGCTGAGAAAATAATATCTGCATGTATTCTACGCTTCAAATACTCATTAAATATACCCATAATAGTAGTCTTACCTGTACCAGCATAACCAGACAAAGTAATAGATGTATCATCTCCATTAACAAATGCTTCTAACTCTTTCAAAGCAGATTTCTGTTGGTCATTCAATTCAAAATCTAGTTTAACTTCTAAACCATCATCAAAAGTATATACATATTTATCTTGTATTTGCTTAGTTTCTTCAACAGCTTGTTTTACTTCTTCTGCTTTGGGTAAAGCTTCTGTTAAACCTACTTGACTAGCATATTGTTGAAGTTCAGTAAACTGAGTAGGAGTTTCTGAAGATTGTTCATCTGCAAATAAATTTTGTTGAGTAGCATTGGTCTCTTTTGCCACAGTAGGCACTTGTTTCTTTGTATTGTATTCAAAATTATCAATATACTGCTGATATGCTTCTTGAGATGTGGCTTCACCGTTTCTTGATTGATAAGTCTTAGACCATTCTTGATAAGCTAAAGGTTCAGTATTCTGTAGATCAACATTTTCAGTACCTACAGTCTGTAAAGCATTTTCATTGAATTCTCCAGCTTGATTGAATATCTTAGTCTGTAAACTAGCTTTGACAGGAGTCAAATCTTGTACATAAGTTATAGCTTTAGATGGAGTAAAGTCTAAACCTGTAGGTACTACATTATTGTAACCTACAGAAGATTTCTTAAAACCAAATTCAACAAGTACATTACCCTTATAACTTAAACCTTTTTTATTAATTAATTGATATACTGGTACTTTATTTTCATCTACACCAATATATTTATATAAGAAAGTGGTTCTAGGATCATTATTCTTATCTAATTTAACTTTCTTGTAAAGATAATGTATAGGGTTACCAGCTTCATTATAACCTACAATACCTCTAAATTTACTAGATTCATCATAGATTATAGAAGGTATTTCAACTTGTTCTCCTTTCTTATTAGTTACAAATAATCCACTACCATCATGAGCAACAGGTCTATATACTGCTCTGCCTTCTTCTTCAATAGTTTCATAGCTAGAATCCAATTTATAGTATTCAATAGCAGGAACTACATGATCATTCCACCACAGATTTTTAATTACCTCTTGTAAATCTATTTGGGATATAACATTTTCAGGATGTTTTTCCAATTCTCTAATATAATCAAAATACCCTATTTCTTCTCTTATGGAGTTAGGAACATATCTAAATATATTATTTTTACCAAAAGCATCTCCAGAAGTATAGAAAGAATATATTGCAAGATCTTTAGCAAATTCTCTTACTTCTTTATAATCACTTTCGTAGAGTTCTTCCCAAGCACGAATTATTTCATTTTCTAAATTATTATCACCACTCTTATTGGGTTTATATGCAATGAAGTCAGGTCCTTGTAATTCTGCATCATCTTCTTTAGGTCTGCTAAAGATATTGTTAATCAACACATTTGAAAAACTACCATCACTCCCGAGTAATGAAGGGTATTTGCCTTGTAATATATCGGATTTAAGTCTATCTAATCTTCTAGAAATACTATCCTTACCAAACAGCATACCACGAAATCCCATTTGATTATCTTTAACATACTGATTAAAGAATTTAGTCTTATAGGATACTTCCATTGCTCTAGTGATGTTGTTAATATATGTATCATCACTTATTGCATAGCCTTTGGTATAGTATTCAATTAATGATCGTAAGGTTTCAAATTCTGGAGTAAGTCTAATCATGACATTCTGGAATGCATTTCTAGGAAATACTAATCCATCGATCATTTTCTTACCCAAGAATGTATTAGTAAACACTTTCAAAGGATTGTCGAAAACAGCCTGTTCAGTCATATACTGTTTCCATTTATCCAAGAATGCGCTTTGTAAACCAAAGTTATTACCAAATCTCTTAGTATCAATTTGAGATAAGTTAGTTAATTCTGACAAACTCTTAGAAAATGGAGTTAATTCTTCATAAGCCTTAAGAATTAATAATTGATTATAGTACCAATCAAAAGTTTCAGTTTTCTGCAATTGTTTTCTAAGATGTGGTACAGTAAACATAGTTTTTCTTTGATTAGTACCTACACCTTTATCCTTAAGATAGTTCAGAAGATTCTCTTTCTTACCACCGGATAACTCTTTTGCTTTCTTATAGTAATCGTTCCAAATTTTAGTAAATGCTAATCTTTCAGGATTTTTACCAGCAGGTATTTCAACGCCGTAAAAACCAGAATATTTATCATATTCAGTTGCATAATCTTTTAATATCTGTTGAGGTAAGAAATAGAATGTACTTTCACCTTTACCACTTCTAATTAAGAAGTTAGTCATGTTAAAAGTTAATTTACGTACATTCAAACGAATAATATACGGATCTTTAGCTACGTCTACGTGAGCATTAATCAAAGCAGATAACCAGTCTAAAACATTGATCTTATTTGTATCTTCACTTTGAATGTGATGCAAATCACGTATACCATAATCGCTCAATACTTTATTTGGTTTGAAATTCAATTTAACTAATTGAGTTAATACTTGATGAGCATTAGCTAATGCAAACGGACCAATGCCAAACTTACCGCCATTCAACTCAGCTTTAGTCCTACTCTGGAATGCTGGAGTAGAGAAATATAATTGAGATTTACTAGTTCTCTTACCTTGACCAGTTAATTTATCAACATCCTTAAGAATCTTATCTTTCAGATAATCTGTTACAGTATCAAGAGGTTGTCTAGCTTCTGCAAAGTTCATAGGGTTACTGATTACTGACAAATACATATCAAGAAGCATGTTTTCATTTGCTTCTCTACTATTTGCTTCAAAATCAGTTTTACCATTGTATCTCTCATAAGCTTTTCTTACTACGGTCTCATCATCCAAACCTGTGGCTCTTAGTCTCTGAACATATTGATCTTTTGTTTCGAATTTGATTCTGTTACCCTTATTGTCATAGTTATATCTTGCTATAAATAATTTGTCGATCGCTTGTACCCACTGTTTCCAGTGGGGCTAGACTATATCTTCACTTTGATAGTGCTCCCCATTTCGCCTTTCGGCTACGCGTTACTTGCGTAACGGCTCTCATCATATCCTATTTTATATCTCATGTGTGGAATTTGTTCTACGTATGGTCTAACTATCTCTATAAATTTTCTACCTTCTGTAGTACCACAAGCAAGGCTGAAACTATCTTTTTTTCTGCCCTCGTGAAACATATAAAATCTAATATTCCAAACTTCCCTAAAGTAATCTATTAATATTTGTGCTTGTTCTTTTGGAACACAAGTTGCGATTTTTATAGCAAACCCTTTAATTGATCTATCTTTTCTTCTTTGCCAATTAATGTGTCCATCGTCCATATACCAAATTGCAATTCCTTTTGCGTCTAAACGGTTGAGTAATTTTCTGTTTGCTATATTTTTAGCAGGTTTGTAAAACACCCTACGTAATACTTTTATAAATGGTGTTATACTTAATTGTGTATAGCAAACCTTCTTACCCACATTGAAACCTTTTGTGCTAGTATACCATTTTAAACCGTTGCACTTAATTCCAGCATCTTTTAATTGTTTTATCTTCCACTCAAGATATTCGCTTTGCTGTTCACCATGCGATAATTTAAATACGTAATTACTACAAATTGTTCCATCACCAAGTAAAAGAGCTATTAATAAGTTTCTAGATTCTTTAGTTATTTTTGTTTTCATACTACTCTTTAAGAGAGCTTTTTAAACGAGCATTAGTCGTTGAGCCTCTCTAACTTTATCAACGTACAAAGTTAGATTTGGTTGCTGATTACCCTCGACTCTTACGTTAGGGCTTCCCAGCAGTTAAAGGAGTTTTACTTCAACTATGTTGTTAATCGAAGTCTGACCCAGTAAGGGCTGTAAATTCATCAGGAAGAGTAATAGTATCACCAATCTGTTCAGGATAAACGTCCACCACTTTTAAAGCTGCTGTAGAAGCTTGACCCTGTGCAGGGATACGATAACCCATCGCTATTGCCTTTGTATCTTGACCAATTATATCATGCTTTATTAACCATTCTTTAGCTTGACTAAAAGTCATTTTATCATAATTAGGTATGATGTGTTTCAATAAGTTAATTGATATAACACAATCCATACTACCATCATTATTAACAAAATTAAGTTTTCTTACATTGTTGATATCAGATGTTACAGCTAATCTGTTATATAAAATAGAAGACATCTGAATGAACATACCACCAGGTAGATTGGTATCTACTATGGCTTTGTTCAACATTGATATAAGACCACTTTCAATCCAAGAGTTATCAGACAAACCTGAAATAGGAGCATTAGTATTGCCATCTTCTACAGTAAGACCATTCAAAACATTATCGTTCATGTTTGAATTCTCCGCTTTTCTCTTAAGAATATTAGCAAACTTAACGATACTAGCTTGTGGATTATTAGCGTCAATGCCGAAGTCTTTTTCTATACTCTTTCTACCAAATTCAGTAATAGCGTTGTGAGCTCCGTTAAAGTTATCAATAACTTCTTGTCCAGAGTAAGATACACCATTGGGAGTAGTATATGTCCAAGCTGTTCTAATGTTACCCATAGCTGCTTTTTGAGCCTGAGATACAAACATCTGTCTATCTGCATGGTGTGGATCAGTTACTAGCTGACGTCTAAAATTAACTAAAGACTGTTTGTGAGTAGGCATATTCATTAAACCTTCTACGTCTACCTTGGTATTTGATTTATCTGTGTAAATCTTAGATTTAACTTCTTCAACTCTTTGACCAACTTTAACTGCAGATTCAAACGCAAGCATGTGTATGTTTCTGGCTTGCATTACTTTTAATACTTCTCCCATATCCCCTGTAGAGAATATTCTATGAACTGGGAACATAGCCATTTTGTCAAATACGGGTATGTCTCTCTTTGCATTTACATCATAATGATCACCGAAATACATTAACTTCAAAGGTTTTAATGTAACGGCTAAAGCTTCATTATAAGTATCTGCATCAGCTTCGTAATCTGTTTCAGGGTTATTTAATATATCAAAAGCTTTAGCTACTTCAGGAGTCCAACCATCAATTCTTCTAACCAATTCTTTATAGAATTCAGGAGAGATAAGTACTGTAGCGTCCGTTTGGTTTACTTTGGTATAACCGCCGAATTTACTATCAACTACAAGATTAGCAGCGTCCTCAACGTCTTGAGGTAATGCTTCACCACTCTCATACATTGCAAGAGCTTCTTCTTGAGTCATGTCATGCATTTCCTGTAACAGTCTTACTGCAGCTGACTTTTTAGCAAATTCATTGATTTTATCAAGCTGTCTACTAGGTATTACATTATCTGATAAAGTACCTACGTTAACTTCAGTTAAGTTTGATAATTCATTACCTTCTCCATAATCTATTCTAGGAGTAACACCAGTTGACAATACCTCACGAAGACGTTTGATTTTGTCTACAGGATCTATATAATATGCAGGATCTTTAATAAATAACTTCTCAAACTCTATTACTGAGGATATAGTATTAGCAAAATAATTTGCCATCAATTCAGTAGCAGCTAATTCTTTGCTATATTTTGATACTTCTTGACGTTTTTTATAGTGATTTTCTGCATCATCTAATGCCTTCTGAGGAAGTGCTAAACTCTTTACACTAGCAAAATCTCTACCATTCCAATCAATAATACCTATTTCCTTCGCATAATCTAATTCATCTTTAAAAGCATCTGTTAAATATTCATTCATTAACAAAGCTTTATCAGAGTTACTCATCTTAGCCCAAGCTGCTTTTATTTGGTTTACTACAGATAATGCTAAATCATTACCGCCAACGTCTTCAGCAAGTTTGAGAGCTTCATTGAAGTCAGAGAAATCATCTACAAATTCAATACCACCTAAGGTTGGTTGTTCTTTAAGTTTAAAGAATCCATTAAAATATCTAAATCTGTAACCATTTCTGTTACCAGTATCATAGTTCTTTACTTTTTGTTCCTTTGTCAGATTACCTTCATTCTTATAGTTGAATTCAATAGTATCTAATTCAGTTTCAAAGTAATTGATAAATCTGGTTAATACTTTGGCATTAAATTTAACTTGATTATTAGTAGTATCTAAAGGTTGATTGAAATTGTTGATAGCTGTGCCATATAAAGTATTATATGTCTGAGAGTCACCCATAGTAGGTAAAACAATTCTACCTTTCTGAGTAAGTGTCATTTTAGCAATATAATCTTCCAATGGTGAGATTTCTGTGTACTTACGTCCTTTATCACCACCACCTTGCTCTTTAAAATAAACTAAAGTTTCAACACCTATTTTACCAGATGTAGTAGGATTATTATAAAGATTTGTAAGTAAATAAGAACCTTTAAAGTAATTAGGATTAGCATTATTACCAGTATTATACAATACTTTAGTAAGAGCCTCTACCGTAGCTGGATCATTATCAAGATTCTGAACCATATCTGTCAAGTAGTTATGATCAGATATAGGATATAACAATTTACCATCAGTGGCTAATACAGCCAACTCATCTAAATTAGGATGTGTCATACCATAAGTTTCAGACAATCTACCTAAGAATTTAGAATCGTCATAGTATCTGCTAATATGTCTATTGAATGTACCAGGTACATTACCAGATGGTTCAATTTTCAGTACATCTTTTAACTTGTTGCTGAATAAGAATGATAAACCAGCATTACTACCATCAGTAAACAGGTTTACTAATTGTTCTGCAGTATTTGAATCATAGTATTCTTTAATCAAGAATGAGTTTAATGTAGCCATATCCACAGATATACCTGCTCTACCCAAAAGTGATAATATATGTTCCTTTATTTTGATGACGTTAGCTTCTACGTACTCTTTATAAGTCTGACCATTCTTAAGCTTAGCATTTGGTTTATTCTTATAATTCTTGAGTAGATTATTAATCTTGTGGTAATCATCTAATAATAATTCTACATTGGTTTTATTATCAGTGGTTTTTAATGTGTAATTATTACCATCAAAATTTATTAACTCAGTCATCCTAAGTAAACCATAATTCCAACCTTCAATGATGTTCTTAGAGATTTTATTTGCATTCTCATCCTTTACATACAAGTTAGTTTGATCATTACCACTAGTATTTTCAATCTTTTCAGACAAGATACCGATAAGTTTATGTTTAGCTTTTCTAAAGGTATTTCTAAATTGAGTCTGTAAATTCTCTCTAGCTATTACTTGGGCTTCTGATTCTCCAGGAACAGTCTTTGATATCTTATACAATTCTCTGTATAATGTGTCAAAGATAGGTAATGATTTTGCACATTTAGCACATTTATTCATCATACCTTCGAATGTATTCTCTGAATGTAGTTCATTGATTATAGTGTTCCACGTAGAATCAAAATCAACCATAAGAGGTAATCCTGTAACAGGACTCAATACAGTTCTAGTTTTCTGTACTTTTGTAATGGTACCATCTTCTTTCTTAACTTCTGCCTCATAGAATTCTCTTTTAGGCATAGTAGCAATGAAGATTTTAATAGATGCTAAAGCATTATCTTTTACTGAGGTCTCTAATGACTCACGGATATATGTAGCCATTTGATCTCCTACAGCAGAACCTTCAGCCTTTTCATCTATTTCTTGGTCGATATTTTCCTGTTTGTCTACAGCTCTGATTTGATATTCATTCAGTTTCCTTATAATTGCTGGTAAGAATACACTGTCAAAGGTTTCATATATTTCTTTTCTAGCCTCTCCTTGTTCTTTGGTGATCTTTCCGTTTTCTACAAGTTTATCTGTTAATGAAGGTTCTAAGGCACTCTTTAACAAACTATAATTTAAACCTGTTAAATCATCTCGCATCTTTATGTTATTCAAAGTAAACAAAGAAGCAACTAATGAATTAACACTTTCTTTAAACTGTGTGTTTGTAATGTTCTTGAAATTATGACCACCTAACTTAAATGGAGCTCCTGCACCTTTGTATGCATTTAAGAACTCCTGCACAGCTGCAGAATTCTGTTTAGATCTACTATAATAACCTGTATTGATCCTATCAAAGATGTTGTCAATAGTAGTATCAGTTCTCCAAACCCATTTACTAATAAAGTTTTTGATTGCTTTCCAAGCTCTTTTAACGATATTTAAATCAGGTTCAACTTTATTCAGCATATACTGTCTAAAGTCTTCTGCAAGAGCTTCTTCAACATCTTTATCAGTACCGATTAAACCAGTTCTGTTTCTATAAGCTTCGTATATTTTACGACGTTCTTTAGGTGAAATAGTTAACAATGAGATTCTATGATACGCTTCATGATATAAAGTACCCGTTTCTGCACCTTTCCACAGTAATGTAGAATCCTGTCTAACAAGACCCATGGCGTATACATTGTTACCTAATGAGATAGCATCATCTACTATAGTAAGAGAATCACTTTGGAAACCTAATTTCTTTTTGAACCATTCTATTTCCTCGTTAGACACCTCTTTAGTTACTTTACCAGTAAAACGTCTCATAGGAATATCAATGTCATCGTCTTCTATAGCAAACGGGTCAATTGTGCCATTCTTGGTAATTTCATTAATCTTTTTTGATTCTTCTGTTAATTCTTCTGGCTCTACTGCAGGGGTACCTGTAGGAATATTGGCTACGTTTTCAACCTTATTTTTAGTTTCTTCAATTGCCTTATCACTTTCTACTTTCTTAGATATAGTTTGAATATCGTCCGCATAAGCAAAAGAATCTTTGAACAATTGATCTTGTAAATCACTCTGGATTAAATCGTTTGTAACAAACAAACCCATTGTATACAAAGGGGTATGTTTTGTATTACCTAAGAAATCCTCTCTACGTAATATTACGCCAGGAATAGCGTCTTCCCATATATAAGAACTGTTTTTTGTAAACGCTTCTTTTAAGGAAGGTAAAGCATCACCTATAGGACTAAAGAAATTTTCTCTATTAGCTCTCCAGTGGAATCTCATCAAATCGTTAATAAGATCTTCCTTATCTTGAGAAGACATATTACCTACAGAATAAGATTTTTCTCCTACTACAAGATCACCTTTTTCATTTACATAAAGCTGTTTCTTTTTCATCCAATTGAAAGTAGGAATATTGGATGTAACTCTGGTTTTATCACCAAAGCGAACCATAAAGTCAATCAATTCCCCAGCCACAATCTCTGTATCCTTGTAATAAGACTCAGGAGAAGCTCCATAATTCAAAAGTAAATCTGCAAGAAACTCAGCTTGTTTTCTATCAAATCTTTGTAAATTAACTTGTACAGGTATCTCTGAATTATTAAGTGTACTAGATTTGGGGGGATAGATAAATAACTGACCACTACCACCAGTACCATTCAATATTTCACCACCAGCGCCAAGAATCAAACTGTCAGAAATAATACCATTACTGATACCAAAGGTTACATTTTCTGGAGTAATGTCATACACATTGGATGGAATTGCAAAACCTTTTACTTCTTGTACAGGTCTAAATACCGCTTTCTGACCATTTCTATTTACATTATATCTACCTCTAGTTCTACTGATAGTACTTGGTACAATAGTTTCATTTTCTGTCTTATTTTCAATAGCAGTAATGATTGCATTTCTAAAAGATTTTAAGTCATTTATAGAAACTTCATTAGCTTGTTCAATTGTGTTAAGCTCTTCTGCTGTAGCACTGTTACGAATACCTGCAATATCTGCATCAAATTTAGTTCTAGCTCCTTTAGGAGTCTTAAGTGCTAAAGCATACTTACCTGTAGGATGTTCTACACTTAATATAATAGAAGCACTATCATATGTAGTCTTATCACCTTTTTTGTATGGCTTACTACCTTTTTCAGTGTAAGATTCATTGATAATAAATTCACAGAAACTATCTGTAAAGAAATTAGGATCTTTGATTTTCTCTGCTAATTCTTTACCAGATTTATAGCCCGGTAATATAGGAGTAGTAGAATCTGGGGAGAAGAACAGTGTATGTGATACGGTATCTTTAGCTAATTCTTCTACTTCTAAAGAATCTTCATATTCTCTAGATTCAGAATCCATATCTGTTTTACTGTCATGTTTCTGTTCAGTAGCTAATTTCTTTTTAGCTTGTTCAACTTTTTGCTCTACAGTAATATCTGGAGTAATAGTATCTACTGTTTGCGATACCTTTTTATCTTCATCTGTAGCAGCAGCTAAAGGATCTGCATCAGCATTAGCAGCTGCTCTCAAATCTTTATCTGTAGCAAAAGCAAACTCTTCATCCTCTTCTTCAACATCTTCTACTACTGGAGCTTTTGGTTTATTTTCTTCTGCAATCCTTTTACGTTCTGCTTCAAATTCCGCAGCTAGTTCTTCCAAACTCTTTGTAGGGAATTCTTCATCACGTTTAATTGCTGGTTCTGTTTTTTCTTCAGGCCGCGTTTCAGGTGTTGCTTCAGGAATGGTAGGTTCTGGCGCAGGTATTTCTGTATTTACTTTGGATTTTGCTCTAGAATCCATTACAGGAGATTGTGGTTTTTCAACTTCTTCTCTTTGTACTTCTGGAGCAATTTTACTTGCTGCTACAGTTTCATTGTTGTCTGTACCATTATTAGCCACTTCTTTTTCTGTAGAAGCAACGTCTTGTTCAACAATCTGCTTGGCATTATCTTCTGCAATTCTACTAGATTCATCTGAGTTATTCAGGTAGTTCTCAATTCTCTTTTTGATATTATTTAATACCTTTTTCTTTGATTTGTCTGTAGCTTTATCAAAACTAGTAAGTTTGCCGTCTTCCAGAGTATTACCAAATATCTCATTCATTTTATGCTCTGCTACCAAAGCATCATGCTGAGCTAACATTAAGTTTGCATAGCTATCTACACCTGTCTGCATGACATGAGGGGCAGCTACAAAATCTGTACTAAATTTTGTATCAGCAGCCACTTGAGCCAATTGACTATCAATGTTCTTAATAGCTTTAGGTATAGTCTTTAAAATAGATTTAGCTACAGAATTATCACTATTAGTAATACCAAATTTAGTTTTACCATCTTCTGCTGGAGCTTCAATTGCATTCTTTAACTCCTGTAAAGCTTCTTTCTGTACATTCAACTTAGTCAAAGTAATAGCTGCTAGCTTTTCTTCTGGAGTGTAATTACTCAATAAAGCATCTTCAGAAAGATCTGCATACAATTTATTATCTGCATCCTGAGCTGCTTTTGCATTGTTTACAGCTTCTTGTAAATCTAATTGAGCTACATGCTGTAAACCAATTAATGTATTATATTCTGTAGTACCTGCAGAATAACCTAACTGTTTACCAATGTTCTTAGTAGTCTTAGACTTAGCTAAGTTAAATACATTATTCGCAGTTTTGATTTCAGCATTTATATCTTCCTCAGTAAGACCATCAGGCATATGATATTTAAAATTCTCTAATACTTCAAGTACACTATCTTTGTAATTGAGCATAGATTTTGATGCTCTGTCTGCGTATGTCACAGCTTTATTCATAGCATCTTTCTTAGCTATGTTATCTGCTACCATATCTCTAACAAACGTATTGGCAACGAAGTCTTTACGCATATCAATACCAGCGTGATATGCAGTAGTAGGACCACCTAAATACATACCTAATGCAAAACCACCTTTTACATCATTCCAGAATTGAGGATCATTAGCTAATTCTGATTCAGTATCTATTCCTGATAAGATCTTTGCAGTACGATAATTAGCTTCAGCTAACCCAAGTAATGATGAGAATACGCCAGAAGAATCTTTATCATACTGATTATGAATGTAATCGTAGTCAAATATATCCTGATTACCTTCTTCAAAAGCTTCACCAGTAGCAGCAAAACCCATACGAGCTAGAGCTTTAGCACCCTTGCTCAACATGTTCGTTTTAGGACTATTATAAGCCAATCTAGCATTAAATCCAGTGTAAGCATCAATAAGCTTATTGTAGTTCTTAGTAGCAGTGTCAGACAGTTTAACTAAAGGTTTTAATGCACCTGCTATAGGTTTAGTTATAATCTTACCCATAGCCTTACCTAATGGAGCAAATATCAAAGCTGATTGTGCTACATCCATTGCAGACAAAGCCATGTTATTATTGTAAACATTTTCTAAGCCATTATCTGCTGAATCTTTTAAAGAGTTTAGAACTTCATCGGAGATTTTAATCTCTCCAGATAAAGTTCTATCTATAATTTCATCATCTGAAATCTTTGTAACATCTATATTAGGATTCTGTTGTTTCAATTGATCTCTACCCATTTGAACATAATCCTGGATAGATACACCTTTACTTTCAAGATCCTTTTCAATTTTAGAACGATAAGCTCCATATACTTGCGCTAATGATTCTCTATGTCTACTATAGATATTACCTGCCAAACTTATCGCTGCCGCAGTAATAGCTGATCCCCAACCAATAAGATTAGATACTGCACCAGCACCAGGAACAGCATTTAATGCACCAGTAGTAGCATAATGTCTACCGAGATATAAAGCACCTGTTGCTAATGCATCAGCCACATAAGAGCCAATTGTAGACATAGAAGAACCTGTTAAACCAGGACCAGCGTACAATATATAATCAGAATCATAGAAAGGCTTATCTTGAGCTTTTTGTTCTTTTATTTGAAATCTGGCAGAAGGTTTATACTTTTCAGATCTAGATGTAATAGAATCATAATAATCCTGAATATTCTTGTTTACTTCGGACTGTTCATTTACCCACCAGTCTCTTACCCCATTTAAGTATTCAATTCTCTTATCAACATCTGTACCTTCTGAATCATTGTACTTTGCTAATATTGCATTATACTTTTCAGAATTGGCTTCTAAATTGTTTTTAAGAATTTCATATTGCTGTAAGGTGTTTTGATACTCTTGAGAATTCTTATCCATAGTAGGTAAGACATTTTCAAGATTCAAAAGCATTTTCTTATCATTTAAATATTGTAATTCATAATCAATATCTTCAATGACAGGATTAATATCTTTTACTAATTTAGCTCTTTCAGACATCAAATTGATCTGATCTCTATTGTTAGCAAAAGTAGTCCAAGCATCTCTTAAATAACTCTTATCCTTTAAGGTTTCCTCTGGAGTTTCCTTATTTAACAGATATGCGTATTCATAATCATCTAATGGAGTTGTTTCTAAGTTCCTATCATAACCTGTTTTAATATTAGTGATAGGAGAATACTGAGCATTGACCGTATCCATAGCCTTACCTAATAAGGCTGCTTTGCTAGGTGTATTGTCAGTAGGATATTGACCTAATATAGATTTTTCCATATATTATTGTAATAAACTGTTTATTAAACTATCATAAGCATCAGTAAATGATTGCTCATAATTATCATTCTGTAATTTTGAACCACCATGAATATCATTAACTTCTTGATCAAATGTCATTCTAGTCATACCATGTGGATCAATCGGCTCCATTGTATCAAATGTAAAATATTCACCAGTTAATGGTACATTCCCGCCATAAGCACCATTGTAATCTTTTTTATCAATAGGCTTGACATTTAAACCTGTTTCTGCAGATATACCCATTGAATTACTAACCATAGATTTAAAACTATCTACATCATATCCAGCATTCTTAATAGCTTGTAAAGGTATTCTCACACTCACTCTCTGCATTAATTGAGGAATGCCATCTACCACTGATGACATGATTCTACCTCTAGGAGTTTTGATAACGTCTTTGAATACTCCAGATTTTAAATCTTCTGCAAAGTTTCTTTCTAATCCATTTGTAGTTTCTACATTGTATTTAATAGAAGGAACCTTCATGATTTTATTTACAAAATCAGTAGCTAATATTAAACCACCTGTGTCTGGTGTAACATAACCTTTAGTTACTGAACCGCCTAAATTAATATCAATTTCATTAGAACTCTTAACTTTATTGTAACTATTAAGAATCATACCAGAAGAAGGGTATGTAATATCGTTCAGTACTCTAGTAGCTGCATCGTAATACTGAGGTAATTTATCAGCTCTTACTCCAGTTTTAGGAAATATTTCTCCAGCTTTAGTTGCAAACAGGTTAGCAATATCATTAGCAGTTGCATCTGACATTTCTTTTCCATAATCCTTTACTAAGGAATTATATTCTTCTGGAGTAATATTACCAGACATTAAGGCTGATGCGGCTTCTTGGAATTTATTAGTTACAAATCTAGTTTGTGAATATACTGGACTATTTTCTAACTGACGTTTTTCAAATACTACTGCGTCATTATACAGCTTTTTATAAGCGTCAGGGTAATCTACAGATTCTTTTTCTGTACCTTTCTTTTTCAATTTAGCGGTTTCTAATGCTTGCTTATATTTCAACGCTTGCATAGCATAAGGATCTACAGTAGGATTTTTACGAATATATTCTTGATTATCTGTATAAGCTCTTTGCATGAAAGCATTAGCTGCATCTTCTTCTGTTGATCCGGGATGATTTCTCATCCACGTTTGCATATGCATTTGTGCTTGTGGTGTAGATAATATTCCACTTCTATTAGCATCCAGTATGTCTTTAATTTGCTGTCCTGTAACACCAGTCCAAATAAATCCACCTTCTCTACCAAGATAGCTATCCTTCAAATTATTTACATATTCGTTAGTTAAATCTTTTATAGAAGAATAAGCTAAAGGAACTTCGTTGAATAAACCCGAAGTAGTAGTATCCCAGTTAGTAAAATCTCTATCATGCCATAGTGGATTATATTTGTCGTGTAGCATTAAAATTTGAACTTGCTTTGCATATTCATCAAAATTGGCAGCATTCTGTTTTAATGCAGAAAGTTTAGCTCTATCTACATTATTTATTGCAGATTGTAGAGCCATTTGCCATTCCATACTCTTTATTGCTTCTGGATTCTTAGCAGCTTGATCAATAATCGGAAGTACTTTACCTCTGGTTTCTGCATCCCAGGTTTGCATATCTTTCATAGATCTAGAACGAAATTCAGCCCATGAATTTGCAGCAGTTCTATAATCTGCTAAAGCTTTGTCAACTCTTTCATTTGCCTGCTTACCCAACGTATATAATTGTTCAAAAGGGATTGGAACATAGGTATCTATAAATTGAGCTTGTGCAGGATTGTCATATCTATTTACTGCCATAATTATACTGTTAAACTATCAACTAAACTATTTACTGTACCGTATCTTAAGAAATTCTGTAAGTAAGGTAATATCTGACGATCTCTACGTGCCTGATTACGCATCTTTTCTTTAGTCTGAGACCATTGACCCAATTGACCAGCAGCAGTGGCACCAAAATTTCTTGCAGCAGCTCTATTACGAGCGTTTAAGTCATTAGTAAGTACAGTATTCTGTACGTATTGTTGACCTAAATTGTTCATCATATTTGCGTATTCGCCTAAATATTGATTATTAGCATTATCTCTATTAGCGTATACTGAAGCATTCTGAGCATATTCCCCAGTAGCTAATTGATTTCCATATGCTAAATTCATACCCGTGTTAGGATTGAGTTTAGCCATGTTATTACGAGCGATTGCTCTAGATCTTCTATTAGCTGCAAGAGTGGGTTCTATATTAACTCTACGACTAGCCATAGCTCTATTAATAGCCCCAGTATAAGGATTAAGGACTTGATCTTCTGTTTCAGGTCTACGTCTACTTTGAATCCAATTATACAGTATAGGAGATAAACCAGACAGACTGCCAAAGTTAGATGAAGACTTACCAGGTGTTTTAATCTCATCTGGTGTTAATGTAGGGTTAAATTCTTCAATATTTAACAATGGAGCATAAATAGGATCAGATGTTAAAGACGGATTAAAATCTTCAATATCCAGTAAAGGAGCTTGATTAAGAGAGTTAGTAGCTTTAGCAGGCTTACTTGCTGGAGTATGTTTCCTAACAGATTTAACCTTTGTTATAGGTGCTGCATCAGGAAATGGTACTTCAGGCAAATCGTATATAGGTTCATTTACACCTACAGGAATTGTTTCACCAGTAATGGCATCTACACTATTGTCGAATGTTGGAACGAAGTTCTGTAAAGCTGTTACGTCTCTATCTACTGAACCTGTAACATAATTACGTCTGTATGGAGTTTTATCCATAGCTCTTGCATCACCACTTTTAGATTTTAACCAATTTACAATTGGCGTAAAACCATTTTCTAATATGTTTTTAGCTGCTTGTTTCTTTGCATCAGATTTTGTTGTACCTGTTTGATTAGAATTAAATTCATCAACAAGCCATTGGGCTATACCTGATCTTTTACCATCTTCATATGCCGGTATTCCCTTTACTTTAGGTTTGACACCTTTTTTAGCTTTAACTGCTTCTTGTTCTGTAAGAAGTTGTTCATACATTGCATTTGCATTTATCTGATTTAATCTATCAGCATTGCGAGCAAATCTATCTTTTCCTTTACTTCCTTTAGTCATATTAACTAATTTTTTACCTTCTTGTGCAAATGTTTTGTTTGTACCAGGTCTTTTGATCTTATCAGATAAGACAGATTCAAGATTAGAAGCATCTATTAAATGATTATCTGTACCTGGTTTACTATTAGGTACTTGTGCAATATTACCAAAGTCATCTCTTATTACTTCATTATTATCTACATAAGCTAAATCTGGCAATATACCACCGTTTTCAAAAGTATAAGCTAAAGAATTATCATCCCAATATTTTTGTTCAAGTGTGGCTGCATTACCTTTCCCCATTGCTATTTCTTTAGCATTTGCTTTAATACGCTTCTGTTTATTAATTGCATTCTTTCTAAAGATACTTGATACAAGGTTGCCAACACCACCTACAGCTCCACCTACAGCTGTACCAATACCAGGAAGAATAGCAGAGCCTACAGAAGCACCTTTAGCAGCACCCCCTAGAGTACTGCCAGCAATATCTGCACCAGATCCTTCTTCTGTAAAGCCTTGTAAACCAGCTCCCAATATAGAAGCAACCTCTAAACCTTGATCTATACCAAAAGCATAAGCTGGAACTTTCTTTTTATTTATTTTCTTTTTCATATTATATCAATGAATATCTGTATGCTGTACTAATATAAGGAACTTTAAATGTATTACCACCATTACAATCATACTTATAATGACAGATTAAATATTTCCCTTTCATTCTATCTCTATAGGATTTGTTTACTAACTCTTCAGCCTCATTTAATTCTCTACTACTACGAGGAATACAGAATTTATAAGTATCTTCTCTATAGTCTATATCATCCTGAGTAAGAGTGAAACTAGTTTGTCTTTTAGTTTCAAAGTAGATGTTATCAAAGTTAGTATCGTAAGTAAAGTCACCACCATATTCAACATTATCAAATGTTTTAGTTTGAGGGTACTTATCATTTACTATAAATCTAACATAAGATATTTTATCTTTGCCAGTAAACATATCTAATTCGTTACCTGAATTATACTTATATACCGCTAAATTCTTATATATCATTAATTTATCTGTAAATTCAGCATACCAATCAGGTCTATAAGTATAGAATGAAGTAAAAGCTCCAACTTGTTCATTAAATACTAAAGTCTTATCTTCTAGAGTAAGAAGAACTTCATTATATTTTTTATCATATACAGATATAGGATCATTTGTAATTATATCCTTATTATCGTGTAAATAAGATTGTACACCTTTTAATTTAGATACAGTACGTAATTGATTATCAAAACCACATATTTCATTTCTATCGGCATCATACCAATATACTGTACTATCTGATTGTGTTGCAGTTCTTAATTGATTCTCTTTAGAACCATTCTTAGTAGTAAAGTAATCAAACCTAGTTAATACACCCCCTGTACCTAACGTAAGTGCACCTGCATTATTATCTTGGATAAGAGAACGTTCATTTACAGCAAGTGTGCCAAAAGCGTCAGTTTGCCAGAACAACAAGTTATTTTTAAACAGCTTTAAGTTATTTATAGAACCAAATCTAGTATCGACATCTAAGTAATTAGCAACTCTAAATTTAGTCCACGAATCTGTTACTTCTAAGTTAGTCTTAGGTTCTGAATTCATTACTCTGGTATCTGTATGTAAATTATCTATACTATAGATTGATTTACTAACGTAGTTTTTAGCTCTGGGTTGAGCAGAATAAGCATCATTATAAGCATATAATGGCGTATTCTGAACATATATAGAACCTACTTGTACAATATCATTCTCTACAAAATGGTTTGCATAGCCTGTACCAGATTCATAGGTTTTAGCTGTACCTACAGTATCAGTTCTCAATGAAAGATTAATAGAAGACTCTAATGGTATATAAGCACCATTATATGCTCTAATTCTTTCATTATCTGGTTGTTCATAGTTATCACTAGCGTTATGATATGCAAACATACAGTTAGCATAATCTAATACACCAACGTACGTATCACCACCGAATACATTTACTTTAGTATTACTATTGTCTTTTGCATTGACATAAGACCCAGTACCTATATATACAGAGTTCTGTCTTGTAGCATAACTATTGCCACCATAAGGTGTTACAGATTGTCTTAAATTAGCAATGAGAATTGCATTAGCACTTTCTGGTCCGGCAGCTAATTCTGGTACTTCACCAACCATAGTATTACGAGAAGTCATATCTGTACTCTGGAATATTGCACATATCCCGTGAGGTCCAACCTTCCTAACATTATTGTCATCATAATCACTAGCCTTAGATGTATCTCCGTATACCCAGTTATAGTATACCATGCTACCTACATTGGTAGCTTTAGTTCTCCATGCATCGTCATCTAAGTCAAAGGGATCTGTATTAGTAGCAATTGTAATGTCTTGAATTGATGCTGAATTATATCCCCCTGTAGTAACTTTATTGTAATACTTAGCTAAAGTGGCATCATACCATGATTCTGCACCCATATAAATTGCATTATTTGCAGTAGATTGTTTTATAGAATCACCTATAGCTGTAACTGAAGTATAAGCCCAACCACTATTCTTAGCCCAACTAGTAGAAGTGTTTGAGGTTACATTCTTTAAATCATGTTTTGAAGCTTTTGCCCCAACTAATACCTTGACTTTATCACCGTTGGGTACAACCTTATCATTAGCAGGAGTACCATTACCCATAGATTCATCAGGAGATATTGAAGATTTTAGTCTGTATATACCTTTAATCTCTGTAGCTCTTCCTGTTACTTCAGATGCATTTGTCCTATTAACACATATTTCTGGTGATATAAATAAGAAATATTCATTAGCATTCTGACTACTAAAGTCAAAAGCATGTGCATATTTATTATTTTGTGATACCATCCCATGAGAAGTAGAATAAGTAAGATATGGAAAAGCAGTTAATTGATTTGTATTATCATAATTACAAACACAACTAACAGCTCCTTGCATCAATATTGTCCTATCTGAAATAGTTCTTTCACATCTTACAATCTCATAACCAGTAATCTTCTTACTTTGGATTAAATCGCTTGGTATATTAACTGTGAATTGCACACCTAACGGGTGTGTAACTACTTCTAGGCTATTAGTGGTATTACCACCAATGTCTACTCGCATACCTGAAGTAAAGATGTTATAACCGGGTGCACTAGCTTTAGGCATTCTTATATCTGCGATCCAGTGTGCAGAAGATACTACATTTTCTTCATTGTGGAATACAATAGCAAAACGATATATTTCATCTCTCATATAACTCCTTGCCATTGATTCTACTTCACTATTACTATAGTTTAACACTTTAGCAGTAGCATCAGCAAAAGACAAAGACCCTGCATCTGACCAGGAACCATCTTCCTCAATGTTATATAAATCTAGAGTAGATGTAGAGCGTGCTTTAGAGTTTAATGAGAAAGAATCTTCAGCATAACCTGTCCTAGATGTAGGTGCATCACTTTCAATTAGATTGGTTTTTATAAACCTATATGAAATATTTTTACCTATACCACCATATACATATTTACCTGTAGCATCTGGAGCATATAAATACTGACTATTATCATCATAATTTGCAGGACAAATACAGTCGTGATTAGTTGGTATATCTTTAGTACTTATTTCTGAAGTAGAAAATGTTATAGAATCCTGTCCAGATGTAGAAGTTAATAATATTTGACCATTCTTATTGCATCTGTATGCTCTAGCATCAAATTCATCATCACTAATATCCCAAGTCTGTTCAGTGATATTAGCAGCAAATAACATGTTATCTTTAGATTCTATTACTTTGGGAGTAAATATATAAGTACTTAAACCATTGAATTCTTCTAGAGTAAGCTCATCGATAACTGAACCACCTTTATCTTCATAGACTAAAGTATTATTTGAAATACTTATTTCATCTATCACTGTGATAACGGGTTCTGCAGTATTACTAGAGTAATATATAGAAATTATTCTAGCTCTACTAAAAGAGTTAGTATCAACAGTAGTCTGTAGTTTAATGGACCTATTAGTAGTTTCTTCTTTAGAACTACCATAGATATCTTGGCTGTTAGTATTTTCTAAACTTCTAGATACTGTAATAATTGGAGATAAAACAGATATAGACGTTTCAGATGTTCTGGGATTAAATAGTTGATAGCAATATTGATACTTACCGGCTTTCAATCCACCTGTACCTAAACCTTTAAAGAATAAAGGTGGTAATTGACTCTTTGGTGATATATTTAAAGAGTCTACATTAAGATTAGGATGAGTTGTGGCTACATTTAATACTCTAATCTGATGTACCCCATCACACCAGTATATCTTAACTAAATCATCAGATTCCCATTTACAAACACTACTAACAGCATAATGACCATCTATAATAGGAATATCCAATGCTACATTGGACGCTACTGTAGTCACTATAGGTTCAGTTTCAGATGCACCAAAATCGTATCTATAGATATTGAAGTTACTACCTTTCTTAGTAAACACAATTGCCCAATCCCTAATTGCATTTGTATGGACTATTGTTTCACCATTCAATGTCAATGTAGGATTGAGCTTACGAACGCCTTCAATATTCTGCATTACTCCAGTAGAACTATTATCATTGGCAATAATACGTATATTTTCTGCCCATTGATACTGGTCTGAACTTATGACTGAATAATCTAAGTCACAATTCATACCTTTTGTCCACGTATTTGTTTGTCTTTGTGCATTCATTATGTAGTAGCATTATAAATTATTTGACGTTCCCCAGTATGACTATAAAAAGAATTATGATCTCTAAATTCAGGTACAATTTTATTCCAATTGTTTTTTATAGATTCTAGACCATCTTCATTAGGCATCAATGCTTCAGCATATGCTTGATTCCTATAGAAGTTCCAAGATCTACGAATATCATAATATACTTCCCTATTCATTCTGCCATTAAGATACTCTGGGTATTTCATTTTCATTGTAACATACCAGTAAATAGCTTCTTTATAAGACATTAAGTCTGGTATCAACGGATAACTTTCTTCATCAGTAGGTATAGCGCTGTATGATAATTTTAAATAACCATTTGGTACATTGGTCATTATAAAACCTGGTTTCACGGTATATTGAAAACCTAAACTAGGATTTGTGGAGCTTATAGAATTTAAACTGTGAATATCATAAGTATGCAAATTAATTAAATTTGATAAGATAGTTCTAAGATTTTGATTACTATTAATCATTTCAATAGCTTCAGTCTTATCAATATTTCCGTACATATCAACCACCAGATTCACCAAAGTATCATTCTGAATGATCATTTCCGGAGTAAGACATTCGCAGTTTTTATTTTCACAGCAATTGTCACCACATCCCCAAACAGCAAATGATCCTGTTGCTTTCCTCATGGGAAACCAAGGGCCATTGCAATTAAATGAGTATGCCACTTGATGCAATTGATGTAGATCACAAGGCAGTGGAGCTTGATGACAATTGATCTTTACTGCGGGAACTCCCTCAACACCGGTAACTTTAGGTATAAATTGAGTAATAGCACCTATTTGTTCAATAGCTTCTCCACACCATTCTGTGATATCACTAATCTTAGTGTCATCTTCTTTGAGATCTAGGTCTGCTATGATCTTTGCTATTACAGTCTTTACAGATGTTAATTTTGTAATCATATTGTATAATTATAATTCGATGTAATCTCTTACATGCTGCTTTAATATTTGTGCCAGACGTCTCTTATTATCCCTAGTCATAACTAACTGATATTTAGTTTTATTCTTAGTAAGCATATTCTGTTTATTGTGATAAAATCTATATTTAAAACCCCCAGTATGTTCGTTAAGATGGTAAATTACTTTGTTGTATTTTTTACTTTCAGCGTAATCTATCCTTAAACTCTTACCAGTATATTCTTTAGGTTTATGCTTTACTATGGATAATGTACCCATTCTACAAGGTAATCTGACTTCTTTTCCGTTTTCAATTATCTCGTCTCTTAAGTATCTAAAGTAGTCTGAAACAATTTGTCTAAATACTTTATAAGAAACCTGATATAGTGGATTGTCTTCTACGTAATTACAATAACTATCATAGAAGTCAGCAATCGTATAAGCTTTTCTATTGTATTTAGTTTCTTGCATTCAGTTCGTTGTTGACGTCGTTTGTACTATTGTTCGTAGTGTCACTAGGGACTCGTAACATGATATTCAATTCTCTTTCAAATATCATTTGTTTAATCGTAGGTATCATATTTGCTGGCACTGGATACGGAGTATCATCTCTATCAAAACACTCACCAGCTTGGGTAGGATCTTCTAATATACCTTCTATTTTAACATATTCTAAATGTTCAGGACCAAGTATGTACAGATGATTACCTTTTATATAAGCGATGTAATCACTACAAGTATATTTTCTACTTACTTGGTATTTAGCTTTGGTTTCTGTACCAAGTTGAATTAAATCGCCATTCATATCTTTTACAGCAACTAAACCTAAACCAAAATGTAAGTCAATGAAATTAGGTATCTCTTCATCTGATTTGTAGTTATAACCGCCAGTACAATTACTTACTTTGGATATGTGTAAAGGTCCAATAGTTTGTATATACTCTGGATTTATATCTCTACCCTTATCTAGATCCTGTTTAATTAAATATGCTCTATATTGATGTATCCACTGCTCTATTTGTATACGTGATAAGTTCTCAGATTCACTGATATTATTATCACGTACAATGAGCAAAATATCATCAATTATTGTATTTAATGAATTAAATGTCATAGTCTTTAGTATTTGTACTCCATTCATCAGAAGTGATTAAACTATTGAATTCTGTTGATGTTGCATCGTATGTTGGAAACGGATAAACGATATCACTATTATCATCTTCTTCCAAAGTCATCATAGGCGGAAATAAAACATCATAATGCTTAATATGAAGTAATACTTCGGTTTCATCTATGTTCATCCTTGGATTATCTATTCCTAGTTGTTTTTTTGCTTCTTCTGGAATAGAATCAAATAATTCTTTTGGTATTATTATAAACTTCATATTATTTTGCTTTTAAAGTTTGTAAATAGTTATATGCTTTGATACAGTCGTCTTTGGATAAAGTACTACTATAAATTCCAGCTAATTTAGTTGCCGACTCAGCAAATTGATTACTTCCATCAAAGCCTAAATTTACCATTGTATAATTTGATGATATATTGCCAGGCACAATATTGTATTCATTCCAATTTTCATCATATACTTTACCCTCTGAAGTTACGGCTCTCACTACATTTGATGGTATCAAGGTTTTATTTCCCTTTAATACGACATACACACCACTACCTTGAAGATTTTGGATTCTAACCTTTGATGATAAATCAAAACCACAATAAGATATCTTTTTAACGGGGAATTTAAAATCTAATATAACAGTAAAATTTTCGCCAAATTTAAACTGTTTACTAACCGCTTTATCATCCACCCCATCAGTAACCAGGTAACCTTCGTATTCGGGGATTTGCTCTATAGTAATGTCACAGGATTCTTGTACCTTATTTAAGGTAAATCCATACCAATCTCCATTTGCTTTAAATGGAAAAGACGGTAATGTATAAGTTCCATCTTCTGATATTTTATATAATTGTTGCCCTTCAGAAGTTGCTTGTCTATAAGATAGGGTTTGACCATCTTTCAGTCCATAAACTTTTATCTTATAAGAAGGAACTATAAAAGAAGGTTGTTCAGGATAGGATTGATAATATAACTGTGTAGACGCAACTTTAACTGAAGTTATATTTACAGAATAACTCGTCCAAGTTAAATCCGCTCTATCAGTAGATTGAACCCATCTACCACCAGCATAATTCTCAGCATACAACCCATACCCACTCCCTTCTGCAAACCCAAAATTCGACAGTATAAGATCATTACCATTGCCCGTAATGTTGGCAATAGTAGCACGATCTTCGTCCTCGTTGGTTTTGCCTACCACTGTCCATGCTTGATCGGGGAAGAGCCAGGGATAGGTTTTAACGAAGTAGTCTTTGATCTTGGTCAGTTCTTCTTCGGTGGCGTCGTGGTCGAGAAATACAAGTTCCCAGATAGCGACATTAGAACAATTTCCGATGATGTTATTTAATTTTCCAACAAAAAGCGAGTTTGTCCCTTTAAAAGAACCTGTTGTTATAGGTACTCCTTTATAACTTTTAGATGTTTGATAGGTAAAATTATTTGGCAAATCCATCTCTATATTAACATTTCCGAAAGATATAGGTCTATTAACAAACTTATTAGTTGCATTATTACTGTTGTATTCTAAAACGAAAGCACCATCATTGAACCAATTCTTTACATTAGATACTAATCCAAAGATTCCTTCACCCATTGAAATCCACTGTCTCAACGCTACAACCGTATATCCCTTTTCCTTAGTCAGAATAGGGAAGTTATCACAGGTACCGTAATCATCTACACCATCAAAGACGAGTGCGCCGGGGTAGAGGGGTAGGATTTCAATCGTAAACTCTCCTCTGGTTGATCCATATCCGTTATAAAAATATACAGGTTTACCAACTTCAACTACTGCTGAATTAACAGTATATATGCCATCTTTGTTCCATGTACCGTAGACAGTATTCGTTGTTCCAAAAAAAGCTAATGTTAATTTATTTCCAGGCTGTAACCCCGTTACCCTAAACGTAAAATTCATGTGCTTAACACCAGGTGGGCTAGCTATAAAGACATAATCATCTAATGTGAATTTGTAGAATGTTTGGTAATTTTCATCGCCATACCCGCCAACCCCACTCATTCCACCCCAAGCGAAATTCTTCATCTGTAAATCATGCCCATTACCTGTAAGGTCTTTCCATACAGGGTTCTCTGCCATTTGTTCATTAGTAAGACCTAATGCTGAATACCTTGCAATCATACCTGTAATAGATGGGAAGTCATCATCATCGCCTTCTGAAGTGGGGGTATAAAGACCATATTTACGTTGAGCTTGTTCTTCCATTAATTTCCTGTATTGTTCATACCAAGACTTATAATCTAATACAGGACCTGCAACACTTATAAGCTTATCTGTATCTTCTACATGTGTTTCATAATGTTTCTTCATACTTATAAGTTATTTATTGTTATTGTTATTTGTTCTTTATTATCCATCGCCTTCTGAAGTGGGGGTATAAGCTTGTTATAAGCTACAGTAGAATTAGATATCCAATCTTCTTTCATCCCATCCCAAGTACCTACTAGTATACATCCACTGGAATCTTTGGCGCTAGAATTGCCCGTATGAATACGTATACCTAAGAAGTGAGGTACATTAAGTATCTCAGGCATAATACGCTTAAAACGGTTAGAATAGCTTAATTTCACCTCATACGTACCAGCAGGTACAGCAGTATCCCCATACACCTTTTCCTTGCATTTACATGCAATTCCTTTAGGTGTATTAGGACATACTTCAGGTAATGGTCTTACTGGATCTTCAAGTGTATCCGATATATATGCACCATCTACATATAACTCCCCAATAGTATATTCATTAGTACGAAATATTCTATCTAATCTGAGTTCCATTAGATTATACTTTTAGTTACACTTGTTTTAAGTTTAGATCTAAACTCTAAGAAATTCTCATATCTAGTTTTACAGATTTCATCTTTGTTGAGACCCAATTTATATGCAAAGTAATCATTAACCATTTTCAATTGCTGATTCACATCCCAATTATTAAGTAATACGTCACGAATAATTGAATCATCATTGATATTAGATTCATTAATAATTACTTGTTCACATTCATAATATGTTTCATCGTCCTTCTTTACTTCTTCAATGTTATAATTAAAAGCGTAAGAATTATTATCTAACTTTTGAATCATTTCAGGACGTTCACTATAGCAAGATTTCATATGCATTATATCTTTTATGAAATATTATAATTATATAAGTATTTATAATATCCCTTATTAATAAACTTAATAATAATTTACTTTTAGATGTAACACTAATTAGTTTGTTAGTAATTACATATAATTTAAAATATTTATTATAGATTTTATAACCTATAAACTTTAATCTCCTATTTAAGACATTTGAT